>Ga0070735_10001536_pt1 | contig 22212 bp, 20 predicted proteins | sample Coa_R1_FD_66443 | JGI IMG/M metagenome (GOLD analysis project Ga0070735, IMG submission 66443) | Surface soil microbial communities from Centralia Pennsylvania, which are recovering from an underground coalmine fire - Coalmine... | ecosystem: Environmental > Terrestrial > Soil > Unclassified ...
CATTCACTCAAGACAGGTGAAAGGAGTCTTGCTTCTTTTTTTGAATGGTGCCGGAAAAAAGAAGTGACTTCTTTGGCCGTGCGGTACATCCCAGAGGAAAACGAAAAAGGCTCGCTCTTTGATGACGCGAACGAGTTTTGCCGGATGGTCTGGGCCGGGCAGCATCTCTGGGTTGTTTTCGAAGAGGTCCATCAGATTGCGAATACTGCCTCCCCTTCCTCCATGCCTCCGCAGTTGCGGAAGATCATCAATCGTGGGAGGCACAGGGATATTTCGGTGATTGCTACGGGGCTGCGGTTCGCGGAAATCTCCCGGCCTATTACGGCAGGCGCAAATGTCTTCATCATTTTCCAGACGGCAGAGCCTTTGGACGTGGAAGAGTTGCGGCGTCGGGTGGGTGCCGATGCCACGGATGACATCATGCACCTGGGCCGTCACGAAGCAGTCGTTTTTGATGTGGCTACGCGCAGTTGGTTTGTCAGCGATTCCTATGGAAACGTGCTCACTGATACCTATGGAGGATTTTCCCGTAGCGAGGGAATTAATCCGGGTGAAGTATTTAGGCTTTGAAACTGCAAGCTTGATTGGGCAGGGGTGGGGATGGCCCGAAAATATAATGAATTGAAAAGAATCGTGCTTTCCTCGTTCGAAGCGCGGGGCTGGCTCACTCCTCAAATGGTCAAGGCGCTCTCGGGTTTCCGAGGAACGGCAGTTGCCGAATACTTGAACCGTCTCCGCGATTGGGGGTTGCTCTATCGACGCGGCGGCTATCGTAGCCGGACTGTTGTCTTTCGAATCAGTCAGCGTGGGAGAGAGCGGTTGGCATGGTTGCGGTCTCGTGCACGTCGTTAGTAGAAGAGCACACATTTCGCCGAATGGGGTTCTTTCATCTGTTTACAGACATCGGAAAGAAGTCCATAATCCCGCCATGAGAACGACACTTTGTGTCCTGTTGTTCTGCACTTCCCTTTTCGGACAACCACAGCCATTGCCCGATCACGACTACCCTTTGACATTGAGCGTGGCTAGGGCGAAACGCTTTAATCGTAGTGCATACGTAACGACGCAGATAATTGCCTCACTTTCAGACGATCCCGAACAGAAGCAATTGCATATGACTTGTGACGTTGGAATTTTTAGCATCGGTCCAGATGGAAGGGTGGGGAACAAATGCCCTGCCCGCCACGGCGACAAGTCGAATGAGCTAAAAATTGCAACGCGAGAACAGGGGAGCGACAAGATTCACGAGCACACCTGTAAGTACTGAACTAAGACACACCGCCGGTAGTGGTGCCGTTTCCCGGAAACAATTAGAAACAATAAAGCCGCTATCTTTAGAGACCTGTCAAGATCACGAATAGCGTGAGCACGTCTTGCATCGCTTTGGAGATAAGGTTCTATGCTGCCGCCTGATGTAGTGACCAAACTCAATGAGTGCGCGAAAACCGATTTTGTGAGTATGAGGGATTGGTGGTTTGGCTTTGTATCTTGCGCTACAGCACTCGTAGGGTTTGGTCTTGTCTTGGAGGCCCCTGAACTTGTCCATGACCTCATACCTATAGGACGAAAAGTAATCGCAAAATTGAAGAAATCATCTACAGAATTTCCAAAACATGAGACTCCTGACTGGGTGAAAGTCGTGGCATTCATTGGCTGGATTTTCATTGTCGTTGGGGTCGTCGGAGAAGAACGTGGGGGGATTAAAGTTAACAGCCTAGATGCGAATATACAGGAATGCAGTGATGCAAAAGTCAGAGAAGCAACTATAGAGGCAGGCGAGGCAGGGGATTCTGCAAAAAGGGCCCACGATGAAGCGGACGTAGTGGGGAGAAAGGCCGATGCACTCGATATCCAACTAGGAAGCGCTTCGGAAAAATTACACAATATCGAAAGTAACACTCTTGCACTAAGTCCAAGATGGCGGTTGCTCCAGATCGGCGAGAACACATTCATCGAAGCTCTTAAGCCATTCGCTGGACAGCGAATAACAGTCGTGCGTTGTGGGAACGAAGACCGGGAACAATTTGATTTTGAGGACGCCCTCGCACAAGTATGGCCTAAGGTTGGATGGACTACTGGCTTCGTGCTAGAGGAGCAATGTCCAGTGATTGGCTGGAACGAAATACATTTCGTGACCAACGCTGGTAATTTCGCTGAGCGCTGGGCTGGCAGCCCGGCTGAGCAGTGGGCAAAACCGGCGTGCGGGAACAAAGATAAAACTGCGGGCGATGCTCTATGTAATGTGCTGAATAGACTCAAAATACGCACAATTGCATGGGAGGAGAGACCTACCCCAGGTGGAGCGAGGAATGCGCAGCAGGTTTTGATTTTGGGGAACGAAGCTGAAATGGCGCTAAAAGACCCGGACACAATATTTTTTCTCATCGGCCACGATGTGCCGATGTTTGCCAATAGAAACAGACATCCCAACAAGAAAGCGCCGCCTAAGTAACTTTTGGTCTGTGGAAAACAAACGGCACCACTACCCACACCGCCAGTTGGATTGACACCTGCTTCGCCCTGACGTATCCTTCTTTTTGCTTCGATGTTTTGAGCTTTCCTAAAAAGCCTGGTGGCAATGGGACGGTTCTTCTACTTGACCATTGCCACCTGGCGACGCTCAAAACAGAGAGCCGCGTCGCCAGGGGCTAACTCCCCCTGCCACAAATTCATGCCGAGTAAGTAGCCGAACAGTGTAACGGCACACTACCTTGAGCCAGTAAGTTCTCGACGGCACGGCTCAGCCATTTCCCCTATGACAATTTAGAAGGCTTGCGCACGGAGTTTGCGCGCGTATTTACATCCGTGTCGCTGGAGGTATAGCCGACATGCGCTTTATTGATGACATTATAAATACCCTTTCTCGGCATCATCTTAGCTGCAAAGAGAAAAAAGACTTGCGGCGATTTGTCGAGCAATTGAAATTGAGGCCGGGTCGTATGGTGAAACTTCAACGAGAACAGAAGGTATCGGCACGCGATGAGATACGGAAATTGATTCGAGCAGGAGTGTCAACCGGAGATGCGGTGCGCAGGATATCCGATCGTTACGGGGTCAGCAGTAGAACGATACGCCGGGCGTATGACGAGAGGCCCTGAGAAAGTGCCACAATGTCGCTAATTTTGGCAACGAAAGCAGTGGACACTAAAGACGGTCGCGAATTCTGCGAAAGCGACAAAAAGGAGAATTAAAAATGAAAGTGAGCGAACTGAGTAGAAAAGAACGCCGTCGCGTGTATCAGGGTTTCTTCAAGGCTCTGCTGGATTTTGTGAGAGAGGAAAATGTCCGGGAGGACTTCGAACGCTTCTTCGCCGACAACGCGGAGGAATATGGTTTTCGGGACAATGGTAGGGAAATCGAGCTTGTGTCGGATCGGTGGTGATTGATTTGCGCGGTTTCATAGCGACATCGAATACGACCAATGGGTTGTGGATTCAGCAGATTGGGGTCTTAACGGGAACCGAAGAAGCAACGCTTGCGTGGTATGAAAAATGATAGATAACGCTTTGGATAATCAAGAAATTGAAAGGCCCGCAACCACTGCAAATGGCGCGGGCCAAACTCAGAGGTACTGCCTTGTCAAAAGCATCATCTCAGAAAACTTCTTGTAGTACAACCCCCCGATCAAAACTGCCGCTCCTCACCAGCGATCCGCTCGGAGATCAACCGCGTTTGGAGCGCTTGGTATCAAACCGCGCCGCGAGGGGACTGTGCCTCGAATGCGGCAAGCCGCGCGCGGGCTGTGAAAGCTACTGCAAAACTTGTCTCGTTCGTTTCCCGATCATCACAGATGTCGAAAATCCCTTTGATGGTTGGAAGTATTTCGTGTCCCAAAACAAGCCAGCGTACGACGGTCCTGCGTTTCACGCTATGCGGTGTGGAGTTTTTGAGCGGGTACGCCAACGTCCGCAGTGGCTCGGCAGCGCTGACACGTTCAACGAGGCTCGGGAAATTTGCTTAAAAAGATTGCGCCGGGCATGGGCGGCGGCACTGTGAGTACCTGGAAAAATCTCGAACGCCAAACCGCGCAAACATTAGGTGGTCGCCGCATTCTCCGCCTGACTGCGCCTGAGCCTTCGTTTCTGTCGTGTCCAGACGTAGAACTTCCAGAGTTCCCCGGTCTCAAAATTGATGCGAAGTATCGGGCGCATTGGTCGCACCATTCATTTCTCGAAACAATCTTGCGGAAATACTGCGAACAGCCGTGGCACGAGCCGGTGCTTGTCACAAAAGCACGCGGCCAGCGCGGTGCTTACGTCACGATTAGATTGGAATTTCTCGCATGGCTTCTTAGGCGTTGCAGAGGCACCAACAGTGACAACTAGACATTATCGATCCGAAATCTTTGCGCGGGGGCACGAACGAGCAGTGCTGGCAACGAAGGACTCACAGACCATTCGACCAGCGACGCATACGGCATCGTGCTCCCACGCAGGGGTTTTGGTGGGTTGCGTGCATGCCGGTGCGGAGAAAGAGGGTCTGTGTGGGGGTGCAGGGGGCGAAGCCCCCGCATCCTCCCGTGAAAGGACAGCGGCTCGATTTGGCGGGCTTTTTGCTTTTTAACTTGTACGCAACGAATAACTTTCTATGGCAACGACTCCCATCGGCTCATCGGAAAGCATCGCTCCCTATCTTAACGGGCTGATTTCTTCCGAAGTTCAACCTTCCTACTCGCCCGCGAATGATCCCATTGCCCTTGAATTCTTCCTTGGCTCGCAACGGAAGCGTCAACTAAAAGAGAAATACGGATGGGGAACGGGCTTACCGAAATTAGACCGTGGAACCTGCCCATCGGAGCAATCGAGTCGAGCCGATGCATTGCGTGCTGCGGGCTTGCCGAAAAGGGCGGATCGTGCAGAAATTTGTGGGCGCGTGGCAGAATTATTTGAATGTCCGACATGCTTTCGCACGTTCAAACGGGCATGGTCTTGTATGCTTCGCTCCTGTCCGCATTGCGGTAAGAAGATTTTTGATCGTGCGTTTTCGGAGCTACTCCCTCTTGAGTCGCACATTCCCTCTTCCCTCGCGTCCCTGTCCGGCTGGAATTGGAAGATTCTTGATTTTACTTTTCGCCACAGCGAAGATTTTCCGTCGCGTGAAGAAATGAAGAAAATGCGTGCTGTAGTCAATCGCACGACGGATCGGGGCGTGCGAGAAAAGGTTCGCGGCATGTACGAGGAGGGCCGTGGCTGTCGCCTGAGATTTGACGGTGGTCTTCCGATGATGTTCGAAGGCTGGCCCGTAGCAAGCGCGCCGGATGGCTCAGCGCGGATTTTAGAGGGTTGGGTGGCTGTCCAGGTTGGGAAAGTTGAGAAGCGGGCGCTATGCCGTTCCTGTGGCTCACGCGTTAAGAAAATTAAGGGGCGGTGTGAGCGGTTGTGTTCGAAATGCGGGCCGTTGGCATGGCCCGATTGGGATAATCAAGAAGTGGATGGTCGGCGCTGGCGGTTGCGTTTCGGTATCCTTCACGTTTCGGTTTCCGAGTTCGGCTATCAGAAGGAAACGGGAGAACCGAACTCGAACTATCATTTTCACACCTGTTTTTTTGGGCCGTTCATCGAGCAACAGCGCTTAGTAGAAATTTTCCGTGAGGAATCGCAAAAAGCGCTCGGCGCTGAGAGTCGAGGCGTTTGGATCGAGACGGCTAAGAAAGGGTATCGCTCTGTTCTGGCGCACGCTTTGAAATACACGGCGAAGATGCCTGCCAGTACACCCGAAGGACTGGCAGCGTACGAGAAAGTTCTCTTAGGTGTTCGGCGTTATGCCGTGCGTGGATTTCTGCAAGGTGTTCCGTTAAAAGAGGAGAAACGCGGACTGCCGCGTTGTCCTGAGTGTTCGGAGCCTTTGCGAAGAATTCCAGGTCTCGGCATTGTGCCGTTTTCCGATGTCGCCGACATTCCGTTTCTACCCGAAGAAAAATCGGAATGCGAGGATAGTCGCAAAGATGATGAGTTTTGTTTTCTTGAAGCGGAGGAGATGGCGTCTCATTCGCCGCGTGCGCCATGCTGAAACAATCGGCAAAATTTGCGGGGGGCATAGGCCAGAAAGTTCGGGTCAACGGCGAAGTGTCGGCGGATACTCTCGCTTCGGTCTTCTACGCGATTTTTTTCGCTCTTCTCGCTCCTCTATGTCGTGAATCTCTAGATCGAAGCTCTCGGAATCCCGATTCGGACTCTTGCAGTACAACTAACTATGCTAGGCTCTCTGCCCAAGGACAACAGATCGGCGAGCGAGGAGGTAGTTTGGCTCGCCGAAGATTCCAGAAAGGCAGCGTTTTTCTTTCGGGTAAGAAGAATCGGGTTTGGGTTGGACGTTGGCGAGAGGATGTGATCGAAGATGGCCGCATACGTCGTACGTACCGCTCCGAAGTGTTGGGTTCGAAGTCGGACTATCCGACAAAAAGGCTGGCCCTTCGTGAGTTGGAAAAGCGGCTCTCCGTGGTCAACGATCCTCGCTATCGCGCCCGGCCTACAGCAAAGTTCGCAGAGTTCGCGCCCCGTTGGGAGTCTTTAGTGCTCACCCAACACAAGCCGTCCACGCAAGTCACGATTCGGAGTCATATCCGCAAACACCTCGTGCCTTTTTTTGGACACTTGCAGATGAGAGATATCGGGCCGGAGGAAGTGCAGCGGTTCGTCTCTTCTGTCAAAGTTAGTGCCAAGACCGCAAAGAATCTCTTCGCCACGATGCAAATGCTTTGGAAATCGGCGCGTACCTGGGGTTACGTCGCACACGATGCGGTGTTCGATGTAGTCCTTCCGAAAAGACATCGCGTCGCGCATCGGTTCTTTTCCGTCGAAGAGGTCCAACGCATATTCGCTTCTGCGCCCGAGCCGTATCACACGTTTTACTGGCTTGCCCTGGAAACGGGGATGCGTGCGGGGGAGTTGTGCGGGCTTCGTGTGAATGACTTCGATTTGCAGCAGGGGTTTGTCAGTGTTCGTCAAAGTGTGTGGCGCGGGAAGTTCCAATCTCCGAAGAGCGAGAACGCAATACGGTCATTCGCTCTTTCACCTCGTTTACTCGCGCACGTCGCGGATTTTCTAAAGCGATGGAAGCCAAACGAGCGGGGATTGCTCTTCGCTACACGCAACGGCACGCCGTGGGACGCAAACCTGCTAGTGAAACGGAAGCTGTACCCGTTGCTCGATTCTGTTGGGATCGAGCGCGGCGGGTTGCATGCCTTCCGCCACACGAACAGCACACTGATGGATCGTTTGGGTGTGCCGTTAAAGGTCCGTCAGCAACGTCTCGGACACAGCGATCCATCGCTCACGCTTGGCGTGTACACGCACGTCGAGAGCGGGGATGATGTGCGTGTCGCGTTGCAGTTGGACGGAATTTTGCACCCAATTGCACCTAAAAAGGAAAAGCCGGAATCAGCGGCTCTCGCTAACTCCGGCTTTATCAACTAGAATGTGGTTGCGGGGGTTGGATTTGAACCAACGACCTTCGGGTTATGAGCCCGACGAGCTACCAGGCTGCTCCACCCCGCGAATGCATGATAGCGGATGCTCTGGGGTTCGTCAAACGTGGCTCGGACAGTGATGAACTGCTGCAACGCTTGCATGTATGCGGCGAAATCGCTATGGCGAGAATTTCGTTGTCGCTCATACACGTAAAATTAATTTTGCGATGCGCGCGAAATCGCTTCTAGAGTCGTGCGTGTACGAATCTTTTCTAGACGGCAACGAAGGTTCGCCGGATCGATCCCTGCTTGATAGCAAACTGTCCGGTAATCGTTATCATCTTGAAATAAAAATTGCTCGGCCTCGCGTTGCCGGCGCAGTGGTCCTTGAATCCATTCCTGAACGGTGCTGGCAATCACAGCGCGCCATAGTCTTTGCTCTGCGATCTGCTTATCTTCGTCGAGATAAATTGAAGTTTGCGACATCTTCCCCCCCCAGTTGGCTAGTCCCGAATTCATCGGCCGCACTTCCTGAAGAGGCAAATGGCGGGCCAATCTTTGGTCTATTGGCGCGAGTATTACCAAAAATGGTGCGCTGCAAGCTGAACCATACAATGAACTTAGAAAAGAAGGTGCAATCTCTCGATCTTAGTGGATCGCGGAGTGATTCAACAACGTGCCACCAAAGACTTGGTGTACCGGAGCGCTACACCTTGTCGCGTGAGAGGGTCTAGAAATAATGTCATTTCAATCGCGACAGGGAGGTCAAGACTGGAAGCGTGCGAATATTCAAGCGCTTGCATTTACGCCGAGCTTCGCTTAGAACTCGCGCGGACTTTGCTTCAGCTGGCAACCCAGCCGTCCGGGCGTTGATATTTGCGACGATAGATGATCTTGCTCTTTTTTCCGTTGGAGACGAAATTGAAAATAATTTCCTTGCTGCCATCCAGCCTGGCTCTGCCGTGCCTTTTGGTAGCCGAAAGAACCAGCCAATGCCCGGCAACAATTTCGTATGTCCCGGTTTCGCTCAGCATTCTGTAGCTGCCGTCTGATTTCAGGATCAACGAAGGCGCCTTACAAGGCGTGGACTTTCCGTCGATCTCCACAGTTGTGCAGCGGTACGTCCCGGAAAGGTAGTTCTCGGCGCGCACCGGAAGCGCGGCGAAGAGCAGCCCCGCCATGCAGGGTAAGAGCAATCGAAAAGCGATCTGAAGCGTCGTGAGGTTTGGCCGCATTTTGATCCCTGTGGGGGCCGTTAGTGAGAAATGCGCATGCCCCGTGCAACCTGACTGGGTGCAAGCGCAGTGCCAGATGAATACCGAGAAGCTGATTGATTCAAAAAGGTTTATTTAGCGTAATGTTAACGTGAGGAACATGTTTTGATTGAAGTTTGCATAGGAGCGGAAGTGATTTTCCCTCGGCTCGCAAGAATTGCATCTACCAAGTTGGGAAATGAGACGGTGAGTAGCCTAAAACTTACTTCGCAGCCGCTCTGCTCCCGCAACCATCACCTTTAGTTTTTCAAATGCTACATTTCTGGGCAGGTACTTCATGCCACAATCGGGTGCAACGATGACGCGTTCCGGCCCGACAAACGGCAGCGCCCGCTCGATCCGCGCGGCAACAATTTCTGGAGTTTCAAACTGATGGGTTGAAAGGTCTAGTACGCCCAGTATAATTGTTTTACCTTCGAGTTTACTTAGCACCGAACAATCCAGCGATGACTGCGCCGTCTCTATCGAAATTTGCTGCACAGAACATTGAGCGAGTTCCGGTAAAAACGAGTAGCTTGCAGGGCGATCGCGAACCAGCGCTGCGTATCCGAAACAAACGTGAATTGCGGTTTTTCCAACGACTCCTTCGAGTGCGCGGTTCACCGCCTTTACGCCATACGCGCGAGCCTTTTCGGGTTGCGCCTGCATGTAGGGTTCATCGATTTGAACAATATCGGCGCCGGCTGCAAACAGTTCCTTGATCTCTTCGTTAACCGCGGCGGCATAGGCCATGGCCAGTTCCTCTTCGCTTTCGTAGAAGTCATTCTGCGCCTGCTGCGTCATGGTGAATGGACCGGGAACTGTAATTTTGACGGAACGTTTCGTGTTTGCGTGCAGGAATTGCACGTCGCGAATTTGCACGGAATGTTTTCGGCGAATCGCGCCAACCACGCGGGGAACCAGGCTCTTGCGTCCTGTGCGGCTAACCACGGTCCCTGGATTTTCGAGATCTATGCCTGCGAGCGCGGTTGCAAAGCGATTTGAATAGCTCTCACGCCGCATCTCGCCATCGGTAATGATGTCCAGGCCCGCGCGCTCTTGCTCTCGAATGGCCAGAATGGTGGCGTCGTCCTGCGCTTGCTCAAGTAATTCCGCTGAAACGCGCCACAACTCCTGGGCGCGGATGCGTGCCGGCACTTCTTTCGCCAGCTTCCGACGATCGATCAGCCAATCCGGCTGCGGGTAGGAGCCAACGAGAGACGTTGGGAACATTTTTGCTTTCATGCCAATCCTTTTGCGAAGCGTTGAGCTTGTATCACACGATCGCACAAAAATACAAAATCAGATCGACCCGGAGATGCAGATGAGCGATCCAGTAGCACAGGCTTCAGCCTGTGTGGTTTTCTCTCAGGGTTGCAGAGTTCAAAACCACACAGGCTGAAGCTTGTGCTACGCAATTCCCTGCCCTACTTGATGGTTGATGCGGCACGGGGTATTATCCCGGAACCTTGAGGCGGGAGCCCACAAAGTTGTAATCGCGACAAAATTCCGCGGAGGGTAATACATGAACCCGAAGCTGGTAACGTCCTTTGCCTTGGTCGTAAGCCTTCTGGCATTTTGCGGTCCTCTTTTCGCGCATCACGGGAACGTGGCTTACGACGAGATTCATCCCATCACTATTTCGGGAACCGTGACGGAAGTCGTGTGGGCCAACCCGCATGTCCAGATTTTTCTCGACGTGAAAGATGACAAAGGGAAAGTCGTGAATTGGGGGATTGAATCGCAAAGTCCCGGCATTCTGCACAGAAATGGCTGGAACAAGACCTCACTCAAGCCGGGAGATCAGATCACGATTACTCTCGCACCCTCCAAGAATGGCGCACCGGTTGGATTTTCCGGTGGGAACACCGGCAAGGTCGTGTTTTCCGACGGCCATGTGTTGCGAATGAACGAAAGATAACGACGAGCTGTAGCTCGCCTCTTCAGAGGCGAGGATTTTTTTGCGTGTCGTCAGAAAATTCTCCGCCTCTGAAGAGCGGGCTGCAAAGAATTCAGAATTGAGCATTTTCGCTTCGGCATTCAGGCGGAGACTTTGGATGCAAGCACATGCCCGACTGAAGGCGGGCGCTACAAGAGGGTCGACGATCTTCGGAGGCTCAAAATGCGGAATCGCGGGGTGTGCTGGATTGAAGCTGTAATGACGATTATGATTTTCTCGCCTGCAATTTTCGCCCAGGCTGGCCAGGAACACTCGACGCCGAAAAGCCAAGCGGCGCCGGCACCTAAACGTGATCTGAGCGGTGTTTGGCAATATCAAGGCGCCGGCGGCGCTGAAAATTTCGCTGACGAAAAAGATTTTCCTCCCATGACACCGTGGGCAAAGGCGCGATTCGTCAAGGAGATTCCGGGCTACGGATCGCGAGCAGCTCCCGGCGGAAATGATCCAATCCTGCAGTGCGATCCAATTGGTTTCCCGCGCGTCATGTTCATGCCCACGCCGATTGAGTTCGTCAACGCTCCCGGCCGCATGTTGCAATTTTTCGAGCGCGAACACGAATGGCGTCCGATCTGGACCGACGGGCGATCCCTGCCGGAAGATGCCGATCCAACCTGGTATGGCCGCGCCATTGGTTACTGGCAGGACGACTACACATTCGTGGTCGAGTCATCCGGCTTCAACGATAAAACGTGGCTGACCCCGGCGGGCTATCCCCACACTGAAGAGATGCATATTACGGAGCGCTACCAGCGCGTTGACCACGACACTTTTCTCTACAATATTAAGGTTGTAGATCCGAAAGCCTACACCAAGCCTATTGAGGGACGCCACGTAACGTTCAAGCTCAAGCCTCACGTTGAAATTGAAGAACTTCCTTGCGTCTGGTCGGAAGAGAATGCGTTCACCAAGCGAATCAGGGAGCCCGCTGCGGCCAAGCCCGCCAAGTGAGTGAACTTCCCTCTGAGTGGCTACCGGCTGCGTTTAGTACGACACGTCAAAGACGCTTTTATTTTTTGGCTAGACGCCGCACCCTTCATTGAATTCAGGACATCTCACAGAATAGCTCGCCACGGAGAGGAATCGTTCTTCAGGAGCCTTCAATGCGATTATCCAAGCCTTTCAAAATCATTTTCGCCGTGCTCGTCGCGCTCGCCGTAATTTACGCAGGCAGTGCACTGGCGCCCGCAAAAAGCCGATCTAATGCGGCTGCAGTTGCTAAGGACCAGGCATGCACGAACGACGAAAGCGGGTTGAAGCTGCCGACCGGTTTTTGCGCATCGGTGTTCGCGGATGACATTGGGCACGCCCGTCACATGGTAGTTGCGCCGAGCGGAGTTCTTTACGTCAATACCTGGTCGGGCAGGTACTACGGCAACGATAAGCCGCGTGCGGATGGTTTTCTCGTAGCCCTGCAAGACAAGAGCGGTGCGGGGAAGGCCAATGTGATTGAGCGCTTTGGCGAAAGCGTCCAAACTGGCGGAGCGGGCGGTACGGGCATTGGCATGTATAAAGGATCGATCTTCGCCGAGATCAATGATCGTATCGTGCGATATTCATTGCCTGCCGGCTCCATCGTGCCGAGCGGTTCTGCCGATACCATCGTGTCCGGATTGCCTTTGGGCGGTGACCATCCGATGCATCCATTTATCATCAGTGCCGATGGGACGATGTATGTGGATGTCGCCACCGCGACCAATTCCTGCCAGCTGAAAAATCGCACACTCAAATCTCCCGGCGCCGAGCCCTGCACGGAACTTGAGACTCGCGGTGGCATTTGGCGCTATGACGCGAATAAGACGAATCAAGCCTTTTCACCGGCAGATCGCTTTGCGACGGGAATCCGCAACGCCGAAGGTTTTGCCATCGACCCAAATGGACGCGTGTTTGTGACGCAACATGGGCGCGACCAGCTGCGCACGAATTGGCCTGACCTGTATAAACCCGACCAGGAAGCGACGCTGCCGTCTGAAGAATTATTGCTTTTGAAAGCAAAGGGAGATTATGGCTGGCCGGAGTGCTACCACGACCCGTTTCAGCAAAAGTTGGTCCTGGCGCCGGAATACGGCGGCGACGGCGGCAAAAAGATTGGCGAATGCGCCAACAAGATTGGTCCAGCTGCGGTATTTCCAGCTCATTGGGCGCCGAATGCCATGGTGCGGTACGACGGAAAACAATTTCCGGCTCGCTACCGTGACGGCGTCTTCATTGCGTTTCACGGATCGTGGAATCGTGCGCCATACCCGCAAGGCGGCTATAACATAGTTTTCCAGCCGCTCTCCGGGGAAACCGCGTCCGGCCAGTGCGAAATATTTGCGGATGGTTTCGCGGGAGCGGTGAAGTCGCCGGCCAAAGCTGAACATCGTCCCAGTGGCTTGGCGGTGGGACCGGACGGTTCGCTCTACGTTTCCGACGATGTGCGCGGACGGGTCTACCGGATTGTTTATCGCGGCGGCTCGGAAGGAAGTGTAGCGAAGGTTACGCCATGTCCGAGCGCAGCATCTCCAGCCGGAAATCCCGTTGAAGAGTCCGCGCAACCGCCAGAGGGCACGCATCCAGACGCCGGTGCGACCGCAATGGGTAATCTTCCCGTTCCTGAAGGCGCGACACGAGAAATGGTTGCGCTCGGTGAGCGTATCTACCACGGCCAAGTGGCCGGCGCGGCATGCGCGGGTTGCCACGGTGAGCGCGGTGAGGGCACCCCTTTGGGGCCCCCTCTAACGGGCAAGAAATGGCTCTGGAGCGACGGTAGCTATGCCGGAATCAAGAAAACGATAACCGAAGGTGTAGACCAACCAAAAGAGTATCGCAGCCCCATGCCGCCAATGGGCGGGGCGCAACTTACGCCCGAACAGCTAACCGCGGTCGCAGCGTATGTTTGGGCCCTGGGCCATCAAGCTTCGCCCAAGCGGAATTAATCGCCAGTTCGTGAAAAATACTCGCCTAACCCTGGGTCTGCCGCCGGCGAACGACTGTACCCCGGTGCGGATACCTTAATCACCGGGCAAAAGCGGGGTTGGCAAGCTAATCGCAGCTTGCCAACCGCACCTCGTCCAGTGATTCTTAATGAGTTCTTTTTCTAGGTCTTTTGTGCGGCGGTTTCACTTGCGAGTAGTCTTTGTGCCTGATGATCCCCACCGCGAGCTTCTGTAGCAGTCTGAACCGGAGTTTCTAGAATTTCCTGCAGAGCCGCTTGTGAGGCACTGCTTATGTGAACAGTGTCCTTCGGAGTGCTGGTGGTGGTGGATGTCGCTGGTGGAGCGGACTTCTGAGTTGAAGGCGCGGACGTCGCCACAGGGGCGGCTTGATGTACAGTTGAGACAGGGTTAACCATTTTGGAGGTCCTTCTTACCTCTACTCACCCTATCGGCAGGACCCAGCATGACTTTAGAGGTTTCTGAAGCTTCAGGGGCTAAAACCCTGCAGACGGGCACTCTGAAGGTCCAACCTCCTAGACACTACAAGCGTTCCGATTATTTTCCAAGTCAGAACAGTGCCCAAAAGCTGTTTTTGGACCGATTCCCGTTCCACGTAACGGATATCCTGCTAGAATCGGGGTACCCGGTCCAGACATTCACGTGGGGAGTCACTTGAGTACCACAAAAACGTCAACGAATGAGCCGCTCGTTATTCCCCCAAAGCCTCTGAGCGACGCTGAGCTATTGGCACGAGCGGAGCATCCTGATCCGTTCCGTCTGCTTGGCCCACACATCGCAGGGGAAGGCGATGCGAAAGGCTTGGTCGTGCGCGCGTTCCTGCCTAGAGCAAGCGGTGCCTCCGTATTTGTTGAGGGCCATCCAGCGCCGATTCCGGCGGCGCGCATTTCTCCTGAAGGCCTGTTCGAGGCCGTTCTCCCGTTACCTCCCGTTCTGCCGATTTCGCCGTCAATGTATCGCTGGCGCGTCAGCGAGGGCGCCACCGTTGTTCGCGATTTTTTTGATCCCTACGCGTTCCCGGCTTTGATCTCGGATTACGACCTGCATTTGATGGGCGAAGGCACGCACTACCTGATCTATGAAAAAATGGGAGCGCATCCCACCACCGTTTTGGGAATCGCCGGGGTGCAATTCACCGTGTGGGCGCCAAACGCCATGCGTGTCAGCGTTGTTGGAGACTTCAATCAGTGGGATGGCCGCTCGCATCCTATGCGTAATCGCGGTCCCTCGGGCGTCTGGGAACTTTTTGTGCCGGAACTCACCGAGGGTGCCATCTACAAGTACGAGGTTCGCCCAATGAATTCCGATTTGCCGATGCTAAAGAGCGATCCGTACGGTTTTTATGCCGAACTCAGGCCCAAGACAGGCTCCATCGTCGCGAGCCTCGATCATCACAGATGGGAAGACGCGGATTGGCTGAATCGCCGCGCGAATCGCGATTGGCTCTCCGCGCCGATTTCAGTTTACGAAATTCATCTTGGTTCCTGGCGCCGCGTCGTGGAGGAAGGATCGCGCTGGCTCACTTATTCCGAGCTCGCCGACCGGCTGATTCCCTACGTACAGGAAATGGGCTATACGCATGTGGAGCTGATGCCCGTGATGGAGCATCCATTCGACGGCTCCTGGGGCTATCAGACCGTCGGTTACTTCGCCGCGACTAGCCGTTACGGCACGCCGCAAGATTTCATGTACTTCGTGGACAGGTTCCACCAGGCAGGCATTGGAGTTTTCCTGGACTGGACTCCCGCGCATTTCCCAAACGACGCGCACGGCCTGGCTCAGTTTGACGGTACGCATCTTTACGAGCATGCGGATCCACGCCAGGGCGTGCATCCGGATTGGGGCACCCTGGTCTTCAACTACGGCCGCAACGAAGTTCAGAATTTTCTGATCTCGAATGCTGTCTTCTGGCTGGACAAATATCACATCGACGGGCTGCGCGTAGATGCCGTGGCTTCCATGCTCTATCTCGATTACTCGAGGCGCGAAGGCGAATGGGTTCCAAACGAATTCGGCGGCCGTGAAAACCTGGCGGCGATTGCGTTTCTGAAGCGGCTCAACGAAGTGGTCTACGCGCGTCATCCCGGCGTGCTTACGATTGCCGAGGAATCAACATCCTGGCCCATGGTGTCGCGGCCAACCTATCTCGGAGGGCTGGGCTTCAGCCTCAAATGGAATATGGGCTGGATGAATGACACACTGAGCTATTTTTCGCTCGATCCTATCCACCGGAAATACAACCACAACCGCATGACATTTTCCATGCTGTACGCGTTCACGGAAAACTTTATGCTGCCGCTTTCGCATGATGAGGTAGTACACGGCAAGGGTTCCCTGATCAATAAAATGCCGGGCGATCTGTGGCAGCAATTCGCGAATCTGCGCCTGCTATATGGATACATGTTCGCTCATCCCGGCAAAAAACTGATGTTCATGGGAGATGAATTCGCCCAACGCGGCGAATGGGATCATGACTCGAGCCTCGAATGGCACCTGCTCGAGTACGAATATCACCGAGGCGTTCAAACCCTTGTCGCGGATCTGAATGCGTTCCATTCCCGGGAAGCGGCGCTACACGAAGTGGACTTTGACTGGCACGGATTCGAGTGGCTGGACTGCAACGATGCGGATGCCAGCGTACTTTCCTTCCTGCGTCGCGGAAAACACCGCGAGAATTTTGTGGTCGTGGTCGCCAACTGCACGCCCGTCATGCGCGAAGATTACCGTGTAGGCGTGCCTGAGTTAGGATTTTACCGCGAAGCGATGAACACCGACTCGGAACGGTACGGGGGAACAAATGTCGGCAATTTGGGCGGCCTGCATGCCGAAGCAATTCCCTGGGGCAACCACCCGTATTCGCTGAACTTGCGACTGCCGCCTCTTGCCGCGGTCTATTTTAAACACGAATGAAATGCGAGTGGGGCGGGCTTCCGAGCGCCAATCGAAGAACCGCACCCTTGCAAATGATAGGATGCGGCACCCAAACGTCGCTAACCCTCGAACTCTCGGGGGCCGGCGCCCCTAAAGTTGGGTGCCGCATCCCTTCACGTTTTTTGTGAAGGGTGCTGGGTTTAATCAACAAACGAAATGAATTCCGATACCGCTTACCCCGTCCTAACGAGAAGCAGCCACTTCCTTCCCGGGGATGAAGAACGCCTCTTCTTTTACAGCTTCGTTTGCCCAGCCGCGCCGCTTCAGAATACCTTTGGTATTCTCGATCATGGAAGGATGTCCGCAAAGATATGCCCGTGTATTCGCCGGACTGAGGCCCCATGAATCCGTATACTTGCGAACCAGGTCGTCCACCCGGCCGGTTTCGCCTTTCCAGGATTTGTCTTCCCAAGGGCGGCTGACTGTAGGAACGTAGGTCAACCAGGGTACTTCGGCGGCAAAGCGGGTGAGTTCCTCGCGATATCCCAATTCCCAGGAGCGGCTGGCTCCGTCAATTAGAAAAAGGTTGTGCTCACTCTGAAATTTCGCGTCTTTCCACTGACGATATAGCGAGCGCACATAGCTAACGAAGGGCGCCACACCTGTAACAGTAGCTAATAGAAGATGGTTGGTGCTGCCGGAGGTCGTGTCCAGCGTGAACCGGCCTTTGGCGATTTTGCGCAAAGTGAATTCGTCGCCTACATGGAACGGATAAAGCCGCGGCGTCACGTCGCCCTGCGGAACCAGTTCGACGAAGAATTCCAGAAAATTCTCGTGCGGAGCCGAGACTATCGAATATGCCCGTTCGTAGTGTTTTTCAGGAGTGACTACGCCAAGCGTGGCATATTGTCCTGCCACAAAATTGTATTCTCCGCCGGGATCCACCCGAAGCACCCACAAATCGTCCGAAATATCCCGCCGTTCAATGATGCGGGCAGAATAATACTTTTCCACGGAAGGGGTCATGAATAATCCTCAAGCAATAATTATAATGAGAAATTGACCGGCCGTCTTAAAGAACTTCAGTAAAGACAAATCAATTGCGCGAAGAAAGTGAAGCTTCGACGCCAGCCCCCACGATGCAAAATTTACTGCCCCTGCTTGCCCATCCCGCGCATCATGTCCATCGGGTTAAATTTTTTGGGCGTGCCGGTAATGTGGTCCTTGGCGTCTGTAATAAGCTTAGTCAGCACGATTGTCGACGCTGTGTTCTCCTCTTTGACAAGACCCCACGGGGAAATCTTGTCAGAGACCCATGCGTCACCCGTACCATCTTTGAGACGGTAGTGGTCGCAGCTGTACGTGCCAGCCGGAACGGTGATCGTATCAGTGCCGACAAGCTCGGACTTGTCGCGGACGTCGTACGGAATCGGCTGCTCGCCGCGGCGTCCTCCCATCGTCATCATTATATTCACATCCATTTCCATGGGATCCTGGCCTTGCGGCTGCACGATCACTCGCGAGGCATTTAACCCAGTGTCGCCCAACACAAAGAAATATTTCAGGAACATTTGGCCGCCCATGCGAGCATTGGAAAAGGCAATTTCCATCCAATAACCGGGTTTCCCGTTGACGTCTTCCTTGGCTACGACCGTAGCTTCCACTGGAGTCTTCGTGTTGTCCCGATGATCGGCCCACTCGTACATCGCGCCGGAACCCACGACGGGATGCCATACGCCGCCCAGGCTCGGAATCCGCATTCCCATGCCCATTTGCGCGCCGATTGGGCAAGCGAGTGCCAAAACCACAAGAATGACAAAAACATTTTTGGTTTTCATGACTGTGAACTCCTTACGGCAAGAACTTCTTATTGGAGTCAGGCCCTACTACGGATCGCCATTTTCTCACGTTTCGTTCGGAGGGGACCTAGCAAACGCCGATATTCGCCCGCATCAAATCCCACGATTAATTCATCTTCCACTACAAGTGTCGGCGTAGTCAGACTGTCAAGTTCCTCGGTTAAAACACGGAGATATTCGGGGTTAGCGCGGATGTCTCGTTCTTGGAAGGGTATACCATACGAGATAAGAAATTCTCTGGCATCCTTGCACGCCTCGCAGCCGGGTTCGGTGTACAAATAATTCGGCATAATATCTCGGTGACGAGCGTCCCGGTGCCGGTTGTATCAGATTTGATCGTGATGATGCAATCGGATTCCCTGCTATCGGGATTCGGGCTCATTCGTAGGCGAGAGCGTCGACTGGATCGCTTTGCGCGGCGCGTAATGCGGGATAAATCGCTCCCGCGATTGCGCCTCCAATCGTCAGAAATATTGCACGCACGATCCAGGCCCCTTCGATTTCCACTTGCAGTGTCGGGGAGGTCCGATGCAGGATGGCGACAATGCTGTAGGTACAAAATAATCCAAACGCTACGCCCAGGGCGACCATGACCAATGTCTCGCCGACAATCATCCCGCAAATTTCAAGACGCGAAGATCCCAGAGCCTTCAGGATGCCGATGTCGCGGGTGCGTTCCAAAACCATGGTGTGCATAGTCAGCAGGACCACCAGAAAACTAATCGTCACGCCCAAAATTAGAAAGGAACGAATAAACGGTTTCAATTCTGGAAGATTCGATGAAGTCATCAGCGTGCTGAACTCCGCCATGGATCGAATCTTGTACGTGGGAAGCAACTTGACCAGTTCGTTGCGGACGGCTTCCGTATTACCTTTGCTGCGTACAAAAAACATGGAGACGCGCTTGTCCGCGCCGGCGATATCCTGTGCGGTCTTCAGGGGAATGAAGAACCTCGCGCCTTTGCCGTGCAAGACGATTCCGGAAATGGTGAAATCGTGTCCAATGAGAGTCGTAGTGTCGCCAACGTGAAGTTTTCGCGAATGCGCAGACAGGTCATCGGCCATGGCCTCATTCGGCTGATGGAAAGGGCCGCCGGAAATAAACGAAAATCCACTGCTTAGCCCGGCAAATCTGTCATAATCCATGCCATAGACGACCCCCAGGTTGTGCTGGTCGACTACGATCAGGACCGGGGCGACTTCATCGACCCCAGGAAGACTCGCGATTTTATCCGTCAACGTTTCAGGCATTACGGCGCTCGAAAATGCGAAGAAAATGGACGAATTGGGCGGCTGCACGATGATGTCAGCGCCAATTCCCTCGGCGCGCGTGCGCCAGTCTGACAGAGCGCCCGACGTCAAACCGACAATCAGCAGCACGAGAAACACTTGCAGGGAAAGTGCCAGGATGCTCAACGCGGAGCGCAGCGGGCGAACGCCCAGATTGCTCCAGAGCAGATGCCAGACCACAAATCCTTTGTATGGTTTCGCGTCCATCGCAGAGTCCGGCGAAATAAAATCCGGCAAGTCAATCTAACATCCAGCCAACGCACGGTCAAAGGGTGAAGAGAAATGTGCTGAAAAAATCTTTGGGTAGTGATCGAAGCATACCGAAGAATCCTTCCTGATTCAAAACAAAAGACAAAGAGAAATTCTTTGCGCAAAGCGGTCTTTCCGAATGACGTTCGTCTTATTTTTTCGAAACTGCGAAGCTGCTGCTGGATTTCAACAGTTGTGTTGAAAACTTTGTGGAAAAGAACCGTTGGAGTTGCTTAGCTTGCGCGAAACAAAGAGTTTGGTGCTGTTTGCACAAAGATGAAGCAGTCGCAGTGATGCGATCTGCTTTAATTGCGGGTGCCGACGAGATTTAGGCGCGGGGATAACTTGCCGCACGTCACAATTATTTTCCAAAGTGGCGGCGAATGCTGGTTTGTCTGTTGATGGCGCTGCGGATATGCAGTGTAACTCCGACCTATGTAGAAATTGGGGACGCCATTTTCTGAATGGCATTTTTTTCTCGCCAATCGGGAGATTGGCGTGCCCGGGACTGAATGTTGCGCGAGGCTAATACCACTTGGGGGGACGCACCAGCTCGATGTTGATCGTCTGTTCGGCCTGCTCTACATCGTAATACTCGCCGAAAGTTTTCCAGCCGGGCGCAATAATTTGAACCAGGAACTTCCCGCGTGGAATTTCAGGAACGTGGACGATGCCCGACATGTTTGTCTTGAGATTCATCTCGATCTTCTTGTCTTTTCCCAACAAGCGACCCTGAACATATTTTACGTACACGCTGGCGCTGTCGACGGGCTTTTTGTCTTCCGCTGTGGTTACGACAATCGTCAAACGAACCGAATTGGAATCCGCCTTGCTCTTGGAATCGGGGCTTTTGTCCTGCGCCCGGACTGCCAAAGAGAAAAGCAAAACAGTAAAAAATAGAATAATCGCGCTATTTTTCATGACATTCGAGGCGCTCATCTTAGAGCGCCCTCCTCGACCACTATTCTGCACTCACGGCGCCCGGCAACACTCTTTGCGCTGAACACTTTGAGTGAAGCGTGCAGCTCAACAAGCTTCTAAATTGCCCGTGGGACTCATTTTTGATCTTTTTGCCGCGCCACGCAAGGGCAGAAACGGCTAAACCGGAGTTGCAGCCATTCCAGCAAGCGCACTCCGATTGACTCGCGTATCCTCCTGAGCTACTTTCGACGGGCTGCCAATTTTTGTCACAGCAACTACTTCAAGAGATTCGCAGCCAAGGAGCCCTCATGGGATTCGCAACCGATGCTATCCACGTAGGACAGGAACCTGATCCGGCTACAGGTTCCATCGTCGCGCCAATCTATCAAACCTCGACCTACGTTCAGGAAGAGCTCGGAAAAAATAAGGGCTACGACTATGCGAGGACGGCGCATCCGAACCGCCGTGCTCTCGAGCGGACCGTCGCGAAGCTGGAAGGCGGCAGCGCGGCGTTCGTATTTACTTCGGGAATGGCTGCGATCGACGCGGTGTTCCGCCTGTTGCGTCCGGGCGACCACGCGATTATCTCCGAGGCGGTTTACGGCGGCGTCATCCGGTTGACGACCCAGTTTTTGGTGCAGTGGGGATTGGAATTCAGCTTTGTGGACACGTCTTCCGCATCGCAGGTGGAACGGGCAATCAAGCCGAACACCAAAATGCTCTATATCGAGACGCCCACAAACCCAACCATGCGTGTCACCGACATTGCGGCCATGGCGAAAATTTCCGCCGCGCACGGCGCCACTCTGGTTGCGGACAACACGTTTCTGAGTCCGTATCTGCAGTCACCGATCGCGCTCGGAGCGCACATTGTTGTCCATTCGATGACGAAATATCTGAACGGCCATAGCGATTCGCTCGGCGGCGCCGCCGTCCTGACGCGCTCATCCGACGCGGAAAAAATATATTTCCTGCAACGCTCGACGGGCGCAGGACTTGCGCCGATGGATTGTTTCCTGGTCTCTCGCGGAATCAAAACGCTGGCCGTGCGCATGAAGCAACACGATGCTAACGGATGCGTGGTCGCGCGATTCCTTGAAGACCACCCCCGCGTGCAGCGTGTCCACTACCCCGGATTGCCTTCGCATCCGCACCATGATGTCGCGGTGCGGCAGCAACGCGGCTTCGGCGCCATGATTTCGTTCGACGTCGTCACGCTCGAAAATGCCAGAAAAATGCTCAACCACGTGAAGCTCTGCTCTCTCGCGGAAAGCCTGGGAGGAGTCGAGACGCTGATCTCGCATCCCGCGACGATGACGCATGCCTCGGTCCCGACGGAAGTCCGCCAACGGATCGGTATCACGGATGGCCTCATCCGCATCTCGGTTGGCATCGAGGACGTCGAGGATTTGATCACTGATCTCGATAACGCGCTCAACAAAATGTAAGTAGAAATTAACTTACATGA
>Ga0070735_10001537_pt1 | contig 22188 bp, 17 predicted proteins | sample Coa_R1_FD_66443 | JGI IMG/M metagenome (GOLD analysis project Ga0070735, IMG submission 66443) | Surface soil microbial communities from Centralia Pennsylvania, which are recovering from an underground coalmine fire - Coalmine... | ecosystem: Environmental > Terrestrial > Soil > Unclassified ...
TAACCGCCATAAAGCCCCTGGCTTGCCCGCCAGTTAATTTCGCCCTCGATGCCGAACCGGTGGTGCACCAGCAGGTCGGCACTGAACCCGGGATACGTGCCGCCGCGCTCGCTCGGAAAGAGCAAGCCATTCGATGTGGTTGGCGACCCTGAGGTAAGCGTGCTGATGCCGAACGCCGCATCAAACTGCTGCGCCCTCGCCTGAACTTGGAGCAGACAAAACACGAATGCAATCGCAACTAACGTTAGCTTTTTCAATGTGTTCTCCGCAATGAAGGATCAAAAATTAGGATGTAACGAGAAACCGCTGAGTTGGACGCACCTTCGCCCGAAGCGAATTCGGTTCTGGCGCTGGCGGCGTTCAATTCTTGCACGATCCCAGCCGCTATTACACTACGTCCGCTGTACCCTGGATGGTAAAGAAAGTTCAACAATTGTAACGCACCTGACGATCTCGGATGCTCTATTAAACCCCGCCAAGTGGCACGAAGTTGCTATTGCCAGCAGTTAGCGATCGCGGTTACTTTAGTTACCCCCCCGCCTATTGGCTATTTCCCCTGGCTGACTTACCGTTTATAGGATGCCCTTATGACTGTCCTTGAGAAGATACCCACCCTCATCACGGTGGCAGTCTTGGTCGGAATCTTTGCAGGGCTGAAGCGCCACAGCCGCTCGGCTCGCCTGCAACTCTGGCTGGTCGCTTGGTTTCTCATCTTTACGCATTTTGTCGCCCAGATCTTCGAACCGGCTACCGGAGACGTGAATCCATGGCTGCTCATTCTTGACATCGGTTCCTTGCAGGCTTCGGCAGTAGTTTTCGTGGTCTCGGTGTCGGCCGTTGTCGAAGATCGTTTCCGCCGCACATTGTTGCTGCTGATCACTGCCATCCCATCGCTGGCCTACGTCGTCCTTGCGTGTTACGACGTGCACAGCCGCTGGCCGTTTGCCTTGACGTTGGCGGCATGTTTTCTCGGGGGTTTGTCCTTTTTATTCTGGGTCCAAAAAGAAGCATCCTGGTACGTTATTGCGCTCACCGCCCTTGTGCTCGCTGTCGCATCTTGGTCCATCCGCGCGGCATTGCATAGCTCATTCGACGAAGGGCTGACGGCACTGTTAGGTCTTGGTTTCGCTTTGCCGGGAGTTTTCATATGCCGCAATTACTGGCGGCCTTCTCCCGGAATTCTGACAATTGCTGTGGGCTTCTTCTGCTGGGGAGCTGTATTCCCCGTGGGGATGTTGCTGGCACACATTGCTCCGCAACTGAATATTCCCGCCGAGCTTTGGAACACTCCCAAGCTGTTTGTTGCCTTCGGCATGATTTTGGCCATCGTAGAAGACAAGTCTGAATCGATCGAACTGATGCAGCATCGCGAGCGGGCCTTCAACCTGCAACTTGAGCGATTCTCGGCGATCACCTCTCAACTGCTCAGCGGCGCTAACGTCGATCTGCTCTGTGACGAGATTGCCGCGGCGATCTCAGAGGTCAGCAATTTTCGAGTGGCAGTCATTGAGCTCGACAATGCCGGCCATGGATTACGAATCGCTGGAGCAAGCGGCCTCAGCAGCAAGGCCCTGCATGAGCTGCACATGCGCGCCGAACATTGGAATGTCGAGGATATTAAAGATTTTTGTTCTCGCGGACGGGCCATCGGACAGAACTCGTTCCTGCTTTCGCGCCAGGCCGCCGAAAAATATGATCCACCCAAGAGTGACCTGCAGTATCCCCCGAATCCCTACTGGAGCACCGGTGATGAGTTGCTAATTCCGCTGAGTTCTGCCCGCGGCACTTACCTGGGTTGCATTGCGCTTGATGATCCGCGAGAAGTCGAGGCGGTTAACGCCCATGAACTTTCCCGTATCGAGCTTTTGGCTGCTGACCTTTCAGTGGCGCTGGAGCTTCGTTCCTTGCAGAGTCAGCTCATCCGGTCTGAGAAACTCGCGGCCCTCGGACAGTTGGTCGCCGGGGTCGCTCACGAGCTCAACAACCCCTTAACCGCTGTTATGGGCTATGGGGACTTGCTCAGCCAGGATATGCCTTCCGGCCCCGCGCGCGAGCGTGTCGACAAGCTCGTCAATGAAGGCCGCCGCATGAAAAAGATCGTCGAAAACCTCTTGCGCTTCTCGCGGCAGAAAGCCGTGGACCGTCAGACCATCGATTTGCTTCCTGTCGTCCAGGATGTCCTCTCTTTGCGCGAGTACTACGTGCATACCCGGGGATTGAAAATTGACGTCGACATTCATCCCGGCATGCCCCGGGTTGCCGTCGATGAGGACCAGTTCAAGCAAGTCATGTTGAATCTCGTCAATAACGCAATCGATGCGGTCGAGGCCGAAGCGGACTGCAAGAGGATCACCATTCGTGCATTTGCAAAAGGGAAGCGAGCCATCATCCAGGTGCAAGACACTGGCTCTGGATTCGCCGACGTGAACCGCGCTTTCGATCCTTTTTACACCACCAAGCCCGTGGGCAAGGGCACTGGCCTGGGGCTGAGCATTTGTTATGGGATCGTTCGAGAACATGACGGCGAAATCCGGTTGGAGAACCTTAAGCCATACGGGGCGCGTGTAACCGTCGAACTCCCTATCGGCGAGACCAGGCCCGCCGCACTGTCGGCCGTCGCTGGCGAACTCCGCTAAATCTACAAATATTGCCCACCTTTCGCCCCTTTCTGAGCTAAAATCTGCAACTGGCCCGTGGGTGTGCGTTCCATTCCTAAGAACGCGGTTTTATTGGCGTGAGTGACGCCACTTCTTTTCGATTTCCTGTTTGACAAAGCATAAGGAGACAGAAACATGGCAACCGCTCTGAAGATTTCTCCCACCGAAGAAAGAGTAACCAGCTTTATTGCCCGTAAGCACAAGATGCTGATCAACGGAAAATGGGTCGACTCGGCATCGGGCAAAACCTTTCCCACCTACAATCCGGCTACCGGCGAGGTGATGTCTCAGATCGCGGAAGGCGATCGCGAGGACATCAACCGCGCTGTAACCGCGGCTCGTAACGCATTCGAGAACGGACCTTGGCGCACCCTAACTGCTTCCGAGCGCGGCCGCCTGATCTGGAAACTCGCTGATCTGCTCGAAGAGAATCTCGAAGAATTCGCCGAACTCGAAAGTCTCGACAACGGCAAACCGCTCAAGATCGCCCGCGTGGCCGATGTCCCCCTCGCCGTCGATCTGTTCCGCTACATGGCTGGCTGGGCAACCAAGATTGAAGGCAATACCATTCCGATTTCCGTGCCCTACACACCGGGCGCAAAATATCTCGCCTATACGCTCCGCGAACCAGTCGGTGTGGTTGGTCAGATCATTCCATGGAACTTCCCCCTGCTGATGGCCGCTTGGAAACTTGGCCCGGCCCTGACCACAGGCAATTGCGTGGTTCTCAAGCCCGCCGAGCAGACTCCCCTATCAGCTCTACGCCTTGGCGAACTGTTTCAGGAAGCCGGATTTCCGGATGGCGTCGTGAACATCGTCCCGGGCTACGGCGAAACCGCCGGCGCTGCCCTTGCCGCGCATCCTGACGTTGACAAGATCGCGTTCACAGGCTCAACCGAAGTTGGCAGACTCATTGTGCAAGCCGCGGCTGGAAACCTGAAGAAAGTATCGCTCGAACTCGGCGGCAAATCTCCGAATGTGGTCTTTAGTGATGTCGACCTCGACTCGGCGATCGCAGGAGCTTCAAGCGCGATCTTCTTCAATCACGGACAGTGCTGCTGCGCCGGCTCGCGGCTCTATGTCGAAGAAAAGATTTTCGACAAAGTTGTCGATGGCGTCTCGCAAAACGCCGCGAACATCAAGGTCGGCCACGGCTTCGATGAATCCACGGATATGGGCCCCCTGGTCTCGAAAGAGCAACTTGATCGCGTGTGCGGTTATCTTGAGTCCGGTTTCTCCGAAGGCGCGAAGGCCGTAACCGGCGGCAGCCGCGTTGGCGACAAAGGCTATTTCGTGAAGCCGACGGTGCTGGTCAATACGAACGAGAACATGAAAGTCGTTCGCGAGGAGATCTTCGGCCCCGTGGTGACGGCGATCCCCTTCAGTGATCCTGGAGAACTGGTTCCAAAGGCCAACAATTCCGAGTATGGCTTGGCGGCAGGAATCTGGACCAAGGACATCCAGAAGGCACATCGCCTCGCCTCTCAGCTGCGCGCGGGCACGGTGTGGATCAACTGCTATAACATCTTCGACGCTGCGCTGCCCTTCGGCGGATACAAGCAATCCGGCTGGGGCCGCGAGATGGGTCACGAGGTGCTCGAGCAGTACACGGAAGTAAAAGCCGTTTGCTCGGCATTGTAAGATCTGTTCAACAAACCGCCCCATTTCTCGCGTGGTCTCGAGGAGTGGGGCTTTTGCTTTCAGCTTCCAACCAAGAGCGAGCTCAATCGATCAAAACGTGTGACTACCTGAAGGCAGTCAAGATTGAGGTCGATAGTCAACCCGTTCACGAGATGAGATCGACGGATTTACCACACCCTGCACTGGTTCGCATGCACCATCGGCTGGCCGGCATGGCAGCCAAACGCGTGAGCAAACTCCGGCATGTTGGCGACGACGTTGTTCACCCGGTACCGATTCAGCGAGTGCCCCTGCGTCAACACCGCAGTCCGAGCGGCTTCTGGCCGGTTCTCGCCGCACCATACATTCGCTTCAGCAAGGAAGAAATTCTGTAGCTCAGTCAAGCCGTCCGGCGTAAGTGTGTCCAGGTCCTTACCTGCCGCTTTAAGGGTGTTCTTCAGGGCCATGAGCGTCAGATAGGCGCCGCCGTTATCGGCGGTATCTTCTCCCGCCGACAGCTTGCCGTTTTGCTTCACGCCGGCTTCCGGAACTTCTTGCGTATATTCGTCCTGAATGCACGTGTCACGCTGGTCATAGTTGGCGGCGTCCTGCGAAGTCCACCAGTCTTTGAGGTTGCCATCAGCATCGAACTTGCGGCCTTGGTCGTCGAACCCGTGAGTGATCTCGTGGCCGATAACCATCCCGATGGCGCCATAGTTCACCGCGTCGATCGCGGCCGGGTCAAAGAACGGCGGTTGCAGAATTCCGGCAGGGAAGTTGATGGTATTGGATTGAGCATCCTCGTAGGCGTTCACGGTTGGTGGCGTCATGCCCCAATCCGTCCGGTCGGTGGGCTTGCCGAATTTTGCCATGCGGCGATTGATCTCGAAATGCGCGGAGCGTTGCACGTTGCCGAGAAAATCATCGCGCTTGATATCGACCGGCGAATAGTCAATCCAATGGTCGGGGTATCCGATCTTATCGATCTGCGCCGACAGTTTGACGTTCGCCAGTTCCTTGGTCTGCGGTGACATCCAGGCGGCAGCGTTGATGTCCTGATGCAGGGCGGTCTCAATGGCTTTCACCATTGACACCATGCGTTCCTTGCTTTCAGGAGGGAAGTATTTTGCAACGTAAGCCTGTCCGACTGCGTCCCCAAGGTCGGCGTCGGCATTGATGGAGCAGCGCCGCCAACGAGGCTGGTTTTGCGCCGCGCCAAACAGTGTCTTTCCATAGAAATCGAAGTTTTCGTCCACAAACGACGCGCTGAGATACGGAGCCATGAGCTTCACGGTCGAATAGCGCAGGTAAGCCCGCCAATGATCGATGGGTTCAGACGAAATTAGCTTCTCCATCCCGCGAAAGAAATCAGGCGAGGTCACGATATATTGCGGCGACGCTGGGGCGTGCATCGCTGCGAAATAGTGATTCCAGCTGAAAGATGGAGTCAGCGCTTGGATCTGCTCAAGCGACATTTTGTTATTCAGGTTCTTGGGATCCCGGCGCACGATAATGTCCATCGCAGCCTTCGCTAACGCGGTTTCGAGGCTCAATACGGATTGTGCGTCTTTCGCTGCTTGCGCCTGAGGTTCTCCGCTCAGTTCGAGCATTTTGGAGACGTGCTGTACGTACTTCGCTCGAATCTCCTTCGATTTGTCATCGTCATTAAGGTAGAACTCGCGGCTGGGCATGTTCATGCCGGATTGATCGAGCACGGCCAACATGAGGCGCGCATTATCGAAGTCGGGTGCGGCGTACATCCCGAACAGCACCCCCTGGTATTGAGCGTCGATGAAGTTCAGATTCGCCGGCCGAATAATCTGGTGGATCGAAGCAATAACTTCGGGCAATTGAGATTTCTCATGCAGTTTAGCAATGCTATCGAGCGCAGGTTTCAGCGGAGCGATTCCGTCCCTGTTTACGGTGCTCTCATCCATGCAGGACGCGTAGTAGTCCCCAACTTTTTGTTGGATCGAGTCGCGGTTCGGTGCACCAGAGGCGTCTTCGAGCGTGCTTCTCACGGCCGCGATGTTCCAGATAGCCAGCTGGGTAAAGGTTCCCGACCCTGCCTGGTCGGCAGGAATAGGATTCGCCTTGATCCATTTGCTGCAGGCGTATTGAAAAAAGTCGTTGCAGGGATCGAGTGTCTTGTCCACTTGGTCGGCGTTGAAATGTTCGAGCGCAGGCAGCGCCTCAGGTGGCGCAGCCAGAGCGAGCCGGGAAACGGATACGATTGCAAATACAAGAACTGTCGAGACGGTTAGACGACGCACAGAGACACCTCCTCCAGAGCTGAAGGGTATAGACGTGGCAAGCTCAGAATTGTAACAAGTAACGGTGGACGAATTTCAACCAACTGTCCCACCCAGGCGCTCCGCACCGCGGTGGTTTTGCGGCGGTTAGTCCAATTCCCGGACACCAGCCGTGGTGCCTTTGCTTGAGCCGCCCTCCTGATGCTGTTCCTTCCAATCGGATTCGGTTAACACCGCGATGGCACCCATTTTCTTTTTCTTGAGAGAGGCATTGATGGCCGGCAACTCTGCGTCCGTCATTTTCTTGAAATCATCGATGACGTCTTGGAGTTCGTGGGCAAGCGACCCGGCGCGAGCCACCTGATAGTCGCCCGGCCTGCCTTCATAGTTGTTGATGTCTCCGTAGAGTTGGCCGAGATGTTCTCGAATGCGCTCTTCGCCCGTGATCCCGCCGCCTTCCTTGGTGGCCACGATTCTGGAGCGGAGCTTGTCGGATTCCTCGGACACGTGTTTCAACTTAGCTCGCAGCGGATCTTTCTCCGGCAGCTTGGTCGCATCAGCGTTCGCCGCGTCGCGTACCCCTTCGATCGCGCTTACGCCATAACTCATGTGCTCGATATCGTGATAGACATTCATGATCAGCTCGAATTGAGCTTTCCGATCTTCCACGTTATAAGTTGCGCGTGGATCGAGCACAATCTGTAACGGCTCCGTATAGACCTGGTCGCCCTTTGTCATCTTTACGGTGTAAGTGCCAGGCAGCACGCGAGGTCCTTGCGCAGCCTGGAATAGCGCGCTGGCCGCCGGAGGAGCGATCGGGGGTTTGAGGCGCATCGACCACGTGGCGCGATTCAATCCACGATGCTTGCCGCCCCCCACCGTGTCCATCAGATTGCCATTCTGATCAAAAATTTCTATCTTCAAGTCTCCGAAGATATGGCGTCCCTTCTGGTAGTAGGTGATGAAGGCGTCAGTGTTGCGGCTCGGCCCATTGAAGCTTTCGTCGCCTTCGGGCCAACCACCATTGGCATTGAGATATTGAACGGCCGCTGGTTCCTCAATAAACGTCGCTGTTTTGGCCATGAGTTCGGGAGTGAGGGAACGCAGTGGCCGGATGTCATCGATGATCCAAATACCACGTCCGTGCGTAGCGAGAACAAGATCCGACTCGCGGGCCTGCACTGCGATATCGCGCACCGCAGCGGCCGGGAAGTTCGTGGCTTTGTATTGCGCCCAGTGCTGACCTCCGTCATACGATATCCAGAGTCCGAATTCGGTCCCTAAGAATAGGAGATTTGGGTCGACCGTGTCTTCTTTGATCACGTGCGCATAACCTCGTACGCCGTTTTCTTGCAGATTGAGAGACGTCCAGGTCTGCCCGTAGTCCGTTGTCTTGTAGGCATAGGGCTTCATATCGCCGAACGTATGGCGGTCGAAGGTAGCGTAGGCCGTCGAGTCGTTATAACGGCTAGCCTCGACCGTGGAGACCCATGAATTCTTCGCCAGACCTTGAATATTGCCGACGACGTTCGTCCAGGTCTTGGCGCCGTCGCGCGTGATTTGCAAATTTCCGTCGTCGGTTCCCACCCAGATCAGCTGTCCATTCTTCGGCGACTCAGAGATGGAATAGATTGAAGTATGCATTTCAGCAGACGAGTTATCGACCGTGACTCCGCCGGATTCCTCCTGCTTCTGTTTTTCTGGATCATTGGTGGTGAGGTCGGGAGAGATGCGTTCCCATGACTGCCCATGATCGCGTGACCTGAACAGGAACTGCGCGCCGATGTAGATCGTGCCCTTTTCGTTCGGGCTCATGTGGATCGGTGTATTCCAGTTGAAGCGCAGTTTCTTCTCGTTGTAGTTGGGAAGAGGTTTTATCGGTCGCGATTGCAGCGTATGACGATTCACTCGCCCGATCTCGCCGCCCTGATATTCCGCGTAGATGTAGTCGGGATCGGAAGGATCCTCGAACACCCAGAAGCCGTCGCCGTTGTAAATATTTTCCCAGCGAGAGTTGGTGACGCCGCCCGGATACGAGGAATCGCCAACCCAACTGCTGTTGTCCTGCAATCCGCCGTAAACGTGATACGGGTTCGCGTTATCTACGCTGACATGGTAGAACTGCGAAACTGGCAGGTTCAGTTCATGCTTCCAACGGGTGCCCCCATCTTCGCTTCGCCATAGGCCGCCGTCATCTCCTGTAAACAGGATATTGGGATTTGCAGAATCGATCCAAACGTCGTGAAAATCTCCATGCGCATTGGCAACGAAGCTGAAACTCTGTCCGCCATTTACGCTCAGCAGCAAGCCAAGATCCGGTTTGAAAATCTTGTTCTCGTTTTTGGGATCGACGATCAGGTTGCCAAAGTAAAATGGCCGCCAAACCATGTATTGGCTCGCGTCGAGCCGAGTCCAGTTTTGCCCGCCGTCGTCGGAGCGGAACAGCGCGCTTTTCTTCGATTCGATGTTGGCGTAAACCACATTCGGCTTAGAAGCGGCAACGGCAAGCGCGGTTCGGCCCCACGGCTTGTCGGGTAGACCCTTGCTGTTGCTGTTCGCGAGTTCAGTCCAGTGGTCGCCGCCATCGGTTGACTTGTATAACCCACTTCCTGGCCCACCGGAGCGGAACGTCCAACCTTGCCGGCGAAAATCCCACAGTGATGCAAAAACCACCTTAGGATCCTGCGGGCTTGTGGCCATCATGCCGCATCCTGTCGATCCGTTTGTTCCGCCTAGGACCTTGTTCCAGGTTTTGCCACCATCCGCGGTTTTGTAAACGCCGCGTTCGTCGCTGTCATCCCACAGGTGTCCCGTCGCGCACACGAGAATGCTGTTGCCGTCATTCGGATTGACAAGAATCTTGACGATGCGCTCAGAGTTCTGCAGTCCTACATTGGTCCAGTTCTCGCCGCCGTCCGTCGATTTATAAACGCCGTTGCCAACCGATGTGCTGTTACGGGTCCACGCTTCTCCGGTCCCTACCCAAACTGTGCTCGGATTCGAGCGGTCAATCGTGACGGCTCCGATCGATTGAACAACCTCCCGATCGAAAACTGGCTTAAACGTCGTTCCGCCGTTCACCGACTTCCAGACCCCGCCGCTGGCCGCGCCAACGAACACTGTGATGCGCCCGTCTTTGTCGAGCCCATCGACCGCGGCAATGCGGCCACTCATGGTCGCGGAGCCGATATTGCGAATCGGCAATCCTGAAACCGTGGCCGAGTCAAACCGAACTCCTTGCTGCCCGAAGGCACTCAGACTGCATGACAGGGAAACCGCGATCAATACGACTACCAATCTGGATAATTGACCTGAATTAGCGGCCATCTCGATGAGTCCTTTTAAGTCGAATTTGTCTGAAACCTGCCCGAACCCTGATGCTTACTTCTTGAGGGACGCCGGCACTGCAAAGTCTGACTTCTCCAGCGGCACATTGACCTCGATCTTGTCCATCGTGATCGTTTGCCACGAGGTCATATCATTCTTCGGCCCCGATGATATGGCGAAAGGAAACATCACCCCGGCCACTGCTTTGTACGATCCCATCTCGCTGGCGTTCTCCTTCACGGATCCGCGGATGAATTCTTGGGTTTCGCGGCGGATCTCGAGATAAGTATCTGGGTCCAGGTAGTAATACAGGATGTCGCCGTTCTTGAGTGTTACCTTCAGGCGCAGGGCGTCGTCGCCGTCAACCGTATCGTGGCCCAGGTATTCGACCGTATTTCCCTTGGCTTTGTAGTCGACCATTGGGCCTTCGATGTCGGAATCCACAAGCAGATCCCGCAGATCATCTTCACCCAATAGTTGCGGATCTTTCTTGCCGCCGAAGGGCTGGATTTGCCATCCACCGGCGCCATCGTAGGCCTGGACGGCTGTCATTCCCTGAAGAGTAAAAGTTTGGCGGATCAGGTTCGGCCGCTCATTCTCTTGTCCGGCAGCGGCTCTGAATCCACCCGGAAACACGACCTTACCCGTCATGCGGACCGTGTTGATCGCCTTGATTTTGTCGAGACCGCCTTTGGCCTCGATATTCTTATTGACTAATTCATCCGCGGTTTGACTTGCGGCCAAGAGCCCTGAACAGAGCACGAATAACACACACCAGCGATAACCCATATTGGGGCTTCTCCTATACCTGTGAAAAAGACAAAAGATTTCGCGAGGAAACGACACTGTACGCCGATTGGACGGATTTGCCAAGCTTCTGTGAGCGTGTTTTCTCCTCATTTTGCTTGAATTCACTTGATCGGGAGCCCTTTTGACGTTCCGCGCTCTTGTTCGGTACCCTAATTCGACTGTTCATGACCACCCCTGCTCCTGCTATCTCTGTTCGAGGCCTGCGAAAGTCCTACGCTGATTTGGAGGCCGTGAAAGGCATCGATTTCGAAATCCAGTCTGGCGAAGTGTTCGGCTTGCTCGGCCCGAACGGAGCAGGAAAGACCACTACCGTAGAAATTCTCGAAGGCTTGCGGCCTCGTACCGCAGGTGAAGTTGCGGTTCTTGGTTTCGACCCCGATAAACAGCGGCAGCGTTTGAAGGATCGCATCGGTGTCTGCCTCCAGGCCACCAATCTACCCGAGAAAATTCGTGTGCACGAGGCGCTGGAGGTCTTTTCCGCTTTTTACAGCCGCAACGTCGATTTGAACCGGCTGATGCAGCGGTTGCAACTGGAAGAAAAGCGCAATGCGTTCTACGGAACCTTGTCGGGCGGCCAAAAGCAGCGACTGGCGCTGGCCCTGGCGCTGGTCAACGATCCCCAGCTCATCTTCCTCGACGAGCCGACCACCGGGCTTGATCCGCAGGTGCGCGTCGAGATCCACAACTTGCTGGCAGAACTGAAAACCGAGCGCCGCACGATATTGATGACCACGCATTACATCGAGGAAGCCGAGCGTCTCTGCGATCGCGTCGCTATCGTGGATGAGGGCCGCATCATCGCCATGGATACGCCGAGCCGCCTTCAGCAGCAAAGCCGCAACGCTTCCAGCATCGTAGTCACTTGCTCCGCACCATTCCCAACGGACCATCCGAACTGGACCGAGTCAACGCAAAGCGCCATCGACGCAACCGGCCGAACCTTGACCGTGCATTCTCGTCGTCCGGCCGCAACTCTGGTTGACCTGGTGAAATGGATCGACCAGCAGGGAATGGAACTGACCGATATTCACCTCAAGCAGCCCACGCTAGAGGACGTATTCATAGAACTTACCGGAAAGAGCCTGCGCGAGTGAAAGCATACACGGCACTCATTGCGCTCGACATCAAACTGGCCCTGCGCCAGCGCTCGGTCATTTTCTTTAACTACATGTTCCCGCTGGCATTTTTTTTCATTTTCGCGCAGGCCTTTCATGCAGAGCGCGGAGCGGCAATGACCATCGTGATTGCGATGGTCATCATTATCGGAATTTTGGGAAATGGTTTATTTGGAGCGGGGATCCGTGCGGTTATGGAACGGGAAGCGAATATCTTGCGGCGCTACAAAGTGACGCCAATCGGCCCCGCCCCGCTGTTGATTGCCGCCACTGTCACTGGTTGGGTTCTGTTCATGCCGTACGTCTTCCTGATGTTTGTGCTGGCTCATTTCATCTACGGAATGCCCTGGCCGCAATCCATGGGATCGATTTTGATCTTTGTAACTTTTGGCATTGTAGGTTTTCGTGCCATCGGCATGATTCTGGCTGCGGTCGCCAACTCCATGCAGGAAAGCCAGATTCTGGTTCAGTTGGTCTACTTGCCGATGTTGTTCTTGAGCGGCGCGACGTTTCCACTTTCCATGTTTCCACCCTGGTTGCTCGTTCTGACGCAGTTTCTTCCGGCAACGTATCTCGTGACCGGTGTGCAAGGCATGTTGCTCCGCAATGAGGGAATCGGGTCGAACCTGCAACCTGCAGGCGCGCTGATTCTCACGACAGCCCTTGGGCTATTCATCGCATACAAGCTGTTTCGATGGGAGAAAGAAGAGAAGATCAAAAACTCGGCCAAGTTGTGGCTGTTGGCCGTGTTGTTGCCGTTCCTATGCGTCGGCGCATGGCAGACGCACACCCGAAGCAGCGTGGTCAAAACTAAAATCTTGAATCGCCAGATCTCCAGGAGTGAAACTTTCCTGATTCGCGGGGCACGAATCTTTGTCGGTGATGGCAAGATCATCGAAAACGGCGCTGTGTTGGTCCGAAGTGGCAAGATCGCTGAGGTCTACGAGGGCAACATCCCCGATCCCAAGTCGCTGAAGGCGGACGTAGTGGAGGCCGCTGGAAAGACCATTCTCCCCGGACTGATTGATGTGCATGTGCATCTCGGCGCGCCGGGCGGAATCTATCGCGATATGTCGCAGTACGATCCGGAGAAGGCAATGCTGCGGAACCTCGCAGCGTACCTCTACAGCGGAGTCACGACCGTGCGCAGCGTGGGTGACGGTCTGGATAGCGTTCTGAAGGTTCGCACCCGCGTGAATAGTGGCGAACTACTGGGTGCTCAACTACTGACCTGCGGACCGTTATTTACCGCGCCCGGCGGACACGGAACTGAGTACTTCAAGCAACTGCCTCCAAACATTCGTGAGACGGCAGAGAAGCAATTTACGCGCCTCCCAGGTTCCGCTGACCAGGCCCGTCAGCAGGTCGATGATCTCAAGCGCCAGGGCGTCGATTGCATTAAGGCGATTCTTGAGTCAGGGTCCGGAGGCCGCGTCTACAATCGGCTCGATACCAGCCTGTTTGATGCGATTGCGCAACAAGCGCACGCAGACAACCTGCCGCTCGCGGTTCATACTGGAGATGTGCAAGACGTCGCTGATGCCGTCCGTGACCAGGCAAACTCAATCGAGCACGGATCGTTTCGCGAACCCATTCCGGACGCACTGTTTGATCAAATGGCTCGACAGGGGACTTTTTATGACCCCACTCTTAGCGTGGGCGAGGCCTTCAAGGACATTGTCGCGGGCAATACCGACTTGTTGAAGCGCTCCCTGGTGCAGCAGGTCGCTCCCGCAGATCTATTGCAAGGTACCAATGATGCATTGCATTCCAAAGAAGGTGAAGAGATCCGAAAGGGGATCGCGCAATACCCCATCGACATGAAGATTGCCAACGACAATCTGAAGCGTGCTCTTGCGCATGGCGTGAAACTGGTGACGGGAAGCGATGCGGGAAATCTTCTCGTGATCCATGGTCCCACGGTGCAGCATGAGTTGGAACTGTGGGTCCAGGCGGGCATTCCTGCGGCGGTCGCGCTGCAAGCCGCAACCTCGAACTCGGCTCAACTTTTGCGAACGTCCCACCTCGGTTCGATTATGGCCGGCAACGATGCCGATTTGCTGGTAATCGACGGGAATCCCCTGGAAGACATTAAAGCGACCGAGCGGATTTCGTCGGTTGTTTTCAAAGGCGAACGCATCGACCGCTCGGAGCTGTTCGATCAGCGCTGAATTTATGGTTGCGGAATGCGTTGGCGCGGCCTCTCTCGCCATTTGGCTTTACCTTCTTCTCGCTCGAGGAAAGTTCTGGCAAATCCATTCCGATGAACCGGTGCTGAACCCCCAAACGGTACCGGCGCGCAGAGTTGCTGTGATCGTTCCTGCCCGCGATGAGGCCGCGACGGTCGGCAAAGCAGTAAGTTCACTGCTCCAGCAGGATTACACCGGAGAATTGCACACTTGGTTGGTTGACGATCACAGTTCGGATGGCACCGCGGATGTAGCTCGTAGCGCCGCACGTGAAGCAGGACATGCGGACCGGTTCACAGTTATCAAAGCAGCGCCGCTTCAGCACGGCTGGACAGGCAAGTTATGGGCTCTTTCGGAGGGACTTAAAGCGGCGCCTGCTGACGTCGATTACTATCTGTTCACCGACGCTGACATCGTTCATGCGCCCGGCAACATCAGCAGCCTTGTAGCCCGCGCGGAGTCCGGCAGTTTTGATCTCGTGTCGTCGATGGTCAAGCTGAAGTGCGAAACACTTTCCGAAAAGCTTCTCATCCCGGCATTCACTTTCTTCTTCTTCATGTTGTACCCGCCCGCATGGGTGCAGGATCCAAGGCGATCCACTGCCGCGGCCGCGGGCGGCTGTATGCTGATCCGGCGCCAAGCCCTCGCTCGCATTGGAGGGGTGGCGGCCATTCGTGATCAACTCATCGATGATTGTGCTTTGGCGCGCGCGTTAAAACCTGGCGGCCGCATCACGCTGGCGCCTACGTCAAAAGCATGCAGCGTGCGGGGTTATGGAGACTGGGGGGAAGTTGGGCGAATGATTTCGCGAACCGCCTTCACGCAGCTTCGATACTCCATATTGATTCTGGGCGCGGTAGTTGCTGGAATGGTGTTCACTTATCTTGCGCCACCTTTGCTCTTGGGCTTTGGCTTTCGCCCGGCTGCACTTGGTGCGGCGGCATGGTTCCTGATGTCAGTGAGCTATCTTCCCAGCTTGCGTTTCAACCGCCTCTCAAAATGGTGGGCGCCGCTGCTACCTCTTGTTGCTGCTTTTTACCTCGGCGCAACCGTTTATTCCGCGGTGGAGTATTGGCGAGGCTGCGGGGGATCTTGGAAGGGCCGGCATCAAGCGGCGTCAGCTATTACCTAGAAAAATCACCGATGCAAAGTGTCATATTCTGTCCTGCGACGGCCACGGCAGATCGAAAATCACTGCCCAGATCGGGCTGCCACAGGGTCCACTGTTTCGATTCCTCCGGTTTGCCATAGATTTCGAAGTCTACCTTCAGATTGCCTTCCTCAGGTCTCACGCCGAACTCGGCTAACGGCATTGAGAGTCCGATGCCGCAGGCCTTTACGTAAGCTTCTTTGGCAGTCCAACAAGCAAAGAATGCGGAGTAACGGCTCGCTGCGGGTTGGGCCCGCAGCCACTGCGATTCCCTTGGTGAGAAAAATCGCTGCGCGAGTTCAAGTGGGTCAAGGTTTTCTCGGATCCGTTCGACATCCACGCCAACATTTCGGCCCCGGGTGATCCCAATTGCCGTCTTGCCATCGGTGTGGGAAAGGTTAAATCGCAGATCCGTGTGTTGCCCTAGTTCGGGCTTGCTATTCATCCCAACTCGCAGAACTACCTGTTCAGGTTCCAGCTTGAGGTACTTCCCGAGTATGGTTCGAAGTGTCGCACGGGAAATGATGAACTGCTTACGCGGTTCAGATACCTTGAATCGTTCTGCCCGAGCTTGCTCCTCCTGGTTCAGGAGTTCGAACAACCTGGCGATCTCGAGTTCATTGATATCGTGGCCAACAACCCAAAAATGTACCTCATCCGCAGCCAGGCTGCCGTCGAGTTGCACTAAATTATGTGCCATTCTTCCAGCTCATGCCACCAATAAGCAAAACCTTCATATCACGGAGCATTCTCGCGGCACAAACCGGAAATCAATGGTAGAGCCGGAGTTGTTGTACTAGAATGCTCGCATCCAGCCAACTTTGATCGCAGGAGTGTGGCGGTGAAAGACGTTCAGGAAGTGCTGCGGCAAAAAGAGCTGGAACTAAGCCGGGTGCGTCGGCAAATTGAAGCGCTTCGCCTCATAATTCCTGTCCTCGCTGAATCCACTGACCAACAAACCGCGCACGAATCCGACCAGAGGAATCGTTGGCCCTTGCAGGTGGATGCCCCGCCCCGGCAGTCCATAGGCTAGCCAATTCCGCTGGTGTTCTTCAGCGGGTCGCGCAATCCTGTGTTCCATTTTTGTAACACTATCTCTTTCCTGCACGTTGCTCTCTCCTTGCGTGTTAACAAACGATACAGCCACGTTCGCGAAGGAGTAGCAGAGATGTACGCAGAGTTAAACGCAAGCACGCCCGCGGCGCGCCCCCTTCGAGCGAAAAACCACAACGCAGCACCTCCTGTATCGATGCGCCGGTCGATCTTGCTCGTTGAGCACGATAAAGAAACGAGAGAGATGGTGTATGAATTCCTCGACGGCATGGGGCATTCGGTAGCCGTCGCCCGCGCGGGCGCTCAGGCCGAGCAACTTTGGCACACGGCATCTCCCGACATTATTGTGGTCGACTGCGCCCTTCCCGATGGAAGCAGCCTTTCCCTGATTTCTCGTTTTAAACAACTCGATCCCTTTGTTCGAATCATTGCGCTTTCCGGGTACGGTTCTCTCGATGACGCAGTGGAAGCCATGAGGCTCGGTGCTGAGCAGTTCCTCACTAAGCCGGTCGATCGTTCCGCCCTCTCGCGGGGGATCGACCGCGCTTTGGATGATCAGCGAAACCGTCGCTACCAACAAGTGAGGGAATTCGCGCGTGCTGCCTCTCCCAACCTGCTCGCCGGAAGCAGTGATGCCATTCGCGAAGTGGCGGACGCAGCACACTTCGTCGCCGGCGGATCCGGCCCAGTGCTCATCGAGGGCGAGTTGGGTACTGGCAAGAGATGGCTTGCGAAATGGCTGCACCAACATAGCCCACGGGTGGCCGAACCATTCGTCGAAGTAGACTGTGCCGATCAATCTCTACTTGAGTCAAAACTCTTCGGCTATACCAAAGGGCGGCCCAACGAAGCAATGCCCGGTGAAGGTGGACGATTCTCGTTAGCGCAACATGGAACCATGTTCCTAAACGATGTCGACCGCATAGATATTCGTCTGCAGGCGCGCTTGGCTGCGCTCCTGGAGCGCACCGACCCCGATCGCCCGAATTCGCTACGACGCCGTAACCTGGACTTCCGATTGATTGTTGCTGCGCGCGAATCCATCGCGCAGCTTGTGAAAGAGAAACGTTTTCGTTCCGATCTATACGCTCAGCTCGTTAAGAATCGATTGGCGATGCCTTCACTGAGCGAACGCGTTGAGGACATACCACTTCTCGCAACAGAAATCTTGAACAATTTGGCCGGCGAAATCGGCATGCGCACCTTTGAGTTGACCGACGATGCGTTGGCAGCTCTGGAGACGCATTCCTGGCCAGGAAATCTACGCCAATTGAGGAATGTCTTGGAACATGCTTTGCTGCTTACTGGAGGCGGTGTTATTACAGAAATGCATTTGCATCTGAGTTCAGACACCCAGACACAGATGAGTCAGCCGCCCACACACTTCACATTAAAACAGTTACAGCGGTATTACATCGAACAAGTATTCCGTGCGGAACGAGGGCGGGTTGACGCCACCGCCAAGCGGTTGGGAATTCCACGTAGTTCGCTTTATCACAAGTTAAAGCAGTATCGAATCGAAAGGTTCGGATCAACTCCGGTTCATCACTTGGACTGGATCCTCGACGGAGATGAGAGGCAAACCTTCACACCTGGTCCGCGCAAAGGGAGCTAATCAGGCGTGACCCGCGGCCGAGCCAATTTGAGACATCGTCTATTGCGCGATTGAGCTGGCGGTCTGCGAAAAGGCGTTGTTGGCGTTGCCGCCGATCAGGCGAACCGTTCCTACCACCAGGACCAGGATGACGGCCAGCATCACTGCGTATTCGGCGATGTCCTGGCCCTCTTCCTCAAACCACAGGCTCCGCATCAACCTTCCCATACTCTCCTCCGGCTGCACTAGCATCATGACGGGGTAGCCATGAGTTGTCAAATTCAAAATAATCCTTCCCGCCGGACACTCTCGGCAATCGCGTTTAAAATAAATGATCATGGCTGGAGTCCTCGAATTTAACGGCGTTACCAAGGAATATCGAACTCTGCTGGGCCGTCGCCGCGTTCGCGCTCTCGACAGTTTCACATTGGATGTGCAGGTTGGTGAGATATTCGGTTTCCTCGGGCCGAATGGGGCAGGTAAGACAACTGCAATTCATCTTGCTATGGGTTTTATGATGCCGACTCATGGCAGCGGTCGGCTTTTGGGAAAGCCGTTTGGTGACAAAAAATCACGGCGTCGCGTCGGGTTCCTTCCAGAGAATATTGCACTTTATCCGCGGCGTGCAGAGCCGTTGGTTCGTTTCTACGGCGCGCTGAGCGGACTTGGCGGAGACGTCCTCCGGCATCGATCCCGGGAGGTTTTAGAGCGGGTGGGATTGCAAGAGGACTCGACCCGAAATGTCAGCCGATTCTCGCGGGGCATGTTACAGCGCGTTGGACTTGCGCAGGCGATTGTGAATGATCCCGAACTGCTGATTCTGGATGAGCCGACCTCGGCGTTGGATCCTGTGGCGCGCGTCGGGGTTCGCGAGTTACTGCTGCAGGCCCGGCAAGAAGGGAAGACAATATTCCTGAGCTCACACCTTTTGTCTGAAGTGGAGTTGATATGCGATCGCGTGGCGGTTTTGCATCACGGTAAGCTTGTTCGCCTCGGCCGCACCGCGGATCTGTTGGAAGGCGCCGAACGCATGCAGGTTGTTGCTCGCGGGGTGGTGGCAAGTTGCTTCACCGGCGCAATCGTACGAAACGGAAGCATTGTTTTCTCGGTGCCAGCCGCCCAACAGCGCGAGACTCTGGAACGAGTATGGAGCCTGGGTGGCGAAGTAGTGAGTGTGAATCCTGAACGGCGGTCCCTTGAAGAAATCTTCTTGGAAGTGATTGCAGAGCCGCACGAACGTCATATCGCATGAAGGCTGTTTTCTTAATCGCAATAAATTTTGTTCGCGAGCAGCGTTGGCCGATCCTTGTCCTGTTGCTCTGGGTTCTCCTCCTGGCATTCCTTGGATTGGCCACCGATGCTGCCCGGCAACGCGAAGATCTGCTGTTCATCTTCAAGCAGGTGGCAGTTTACGTAGTGGCTTTCAGTGTTTTCTTCGGCAGTTCGGCAATCTATAACGACCGTCGATCGCGGCGGATTTTAAGCGTGCTGTCGAAATCCGTCGGCCGGCAGCAATACCTTTCTGGACTGGTTATCGGTATCACGCTAGCGTGTGCGATTTACTGCTTTGCCTTGGGCCTTACCGGAAGTTGGACGCTGGGGCAGGCCGGATTCCAGGTTTCTGAGGTCTGGTTCTTGATGTTGTGCCTGATTGCAGCCTGCGCATTGGCGGGTACAGTTGCGTTGATGTTCTCAACTTTTCTCAATCCCTTTTTTGCTGCTGGTGCGACCGCCGCAGTCATGGGGATACCTGCGTTGCTAAGCTACACTTCCGGGCTGCCGCGTTTGAGCTACGCTGTGCCCGTGTATTCGCTGGCTGCCGCCGTTCTGAACTCTTCGTTCCAATCGCATGAATCTGTGACCTGGCTTCCGATTGCTCTTGCAATTGGGGAGACTCTGATGTTCTGGCTGCTCTCCGCAAGAATTTTTTCCTACGTGGACATCGCGGTCTCCGTGGAATAAAAAGGCCGCCCGTTCGCCCGGGCGGCCGGTCAACGTTTCAATCCGAGGCTACTTCGTTCTTCTGGCGTGCTCGAGCGCCCGGCGGCGAATTTCCGCGGGAGTGAGTTTCTCGCATTCGGCTGGCAGTTCGATCTCATGAAATCTCTGACCGGGGCCTGGCCGCAACGTCGCGTGCGGGCCACTCTTATAGTTCTTGTTTCGATCGTGTTCGGAGAGGTGCGCATGCACCAAGCCTACGAGTTCGCCCATGTGGTTCGTGATTACCGTCAGCTTCATGACAACCCACCTCCCTGCAAGTTATACCACCCGAACTAGGTCGCCGAGATGTTCGTGATCGTCACTACGTATGTGACCATCGCGCCGGGTCCGTAGAGATAGAATCCATCGAGTTGTTTGCCTTGGTTTGAAGCGACAAGCGTGCTGAGTTGCCCCGGGGCGATCTCCGAGGTCGGAAAGTTTGGGCCTGCGATTTGCACGCCCATGTCCTGACCATGCTCCCAGGAATATTCCCAGAAGGCCGACTGGCCCGGAGCCAATTCAGTGACTGGTCCAGCGTTGTTCCATGCCATAGCGGTTTTCTCCTATTCTCCGCTCAACCTTGTTGCTCGGAGGGGTAAGGCCAAGCGCTGTGTGGTTTTGAGGCAGGAATTTTACACCACAGTACTAGCGGAGCAACTCGCCGACTGAGCGAGACGCGTAATCCAGAACACGACCGGGAAGCACGCCTAGGTAGATCGTGGCGCCCAGGCTGATTGCCAGTGCTGTACCGACCCCTGCCGGAACCGGCATTACCGGCACCTCGCCGCGCGGTTCGCGCATGTACATGAATACGATCAGGCGCAGGTAATAGTACGATGCGACCGCACTGTTGAGGACGCCAACGATAACGAGTCCAACCAAATTCGCCTGCAACGCGGCGCTAAACACGTAGAACTTTGCGAAGAAACCGCCCGTAACCGGAATGCCAATAAGTGAAAGTAAGAAAATCGTCAGCACCGCCGCCAGCAACGGCGAGCGCTGTCCCAGTCCAGAATAGTCCTCGAGAGTCACGTATCGCTCGCCCGCGTTGGCAAAGTGACTGATGACAGCGAACGCCCCGACATTCATCGCGGCGTAAGAAGCGAGATAGAACATCACCGCGGGGATGCCGTTGTTGGGCAACGCCGCGAATGCAATCAGCAGATAACCTGCATGAGCGATCGATGAGTAGGCGAGGAGGCGCTTTACATTGTCCTGCACCAGCGCCGCGATATTGCCGATCGTCATCGACAGCGCTGCTACCACCCAGATCAACCCCGTGCGTCCCGGAGCGTCAGCTTCGAACATTATGCGCAACAACACTGCAAAAGCTGCGGCCTTCGGCGCCGTCGACATGAAGCCTACCACCGGGGCAGGTGAGCCTTCGTAAACATCCGGCGTCCAGATGTGAAATGGCGCAGCGGCAACCTTGAATCCAAGTCCTACAAACATCAGCGCGATGCCAGCGTACGCGAGCAATGGAATTTGGCCGGAGCGGATTACACCGCCAATCACGTGGATATTCGTCGATCCACTCGCCCCGAACATCAGAGCCACGCCATACAAGAAGAACGCGGTTGCGAATGATCCCAGCAGAAAATACTTAACCGAAGCCTCGCTGCTCACCGCTGCCCGTCGGCGAAAACCTGCCAGGACGTATGTAGAAATAGACGAAATTTCGAGAGCGATAAAAATAAGCACTAGCTCTACCGCCGACGACATCAGGCTCATTCCCACCGCGCCAAATAGAATCAGTGCGTAATATTCCCCGGCACGAATCTCCTGCACTGTCATGTATTCGTACGAGGTGAGGATTACCAGAGCGGTGACAGCCGCGACCAGAAAATGAAAGAAGACGCTAAATGAATCCACCTGAATCATGTTCCAGAAACCAAGACCCGGGTACTGGGCTTGGAACAGCGTTGCCGCTACTGTTGCGAGCGCACCGACCAACGCAACCGCACCCAAGGTACGCTGGCTGCTGTGCTGGTCGAGCACCGAATCGAGAAGCATTACGACAATGCCGAAGATCGAAAGCACAATTTCCGGCAACAAGCGAATGTAGTCGGCAGCGTGTGGGACTATCTGCGGAAGTCCGTTCATTGCCCCACCACCTTGCTTGCCATCTGTGTGATGGGCCCTAACGTTGCTTGTACCGATGGTTCGATCCCGTTAAGCCAGAGTAGCGGTGCGACGCCCATCACCAAGGCAGCCACTGCCGCAGGCCACAAGGCGGTTCGCTCGCGCATGCTGAGATCGCCGAGAGTGTTGTTAACTTCATGGTGGACTTTGCCGAAGAAGACCCGCTGATACATCCATAACAGGTAACAAGAACTCCAGATCACTCCGGTTGCACCGAGAATCCCATAAACCGCCCGATCCCGAAATGTGCCACTCAACACCAGAAATTCGCCAACGAAACCATTCAACAATGGCAGTCC
>Ga0070735_10001540_pt1 | contig 22170 bp, 18 predicted proteins | sample Coa_R1_FD_66443 | JGI IMG/M metagenome (GOLD analysis project Ga0070735, IMG submission 66443) | Surface soil microbial communities from Centralia Pennsylvania, which are recovering from an underground coalmine fire - Coalmine... | ecosystem: Environmental > Terrestrial > Soil > Unclassified ...
AAGCTGACGATCGCGCGCAGCTACCCCGCAAGGGAAGCGGTGCAAGCAGGTCGAGCGAGGGTCATTAAGCGAGCTACTGGCCGAGACGAATGGACCCTACACCACCTCGGAACTCTCTTACTTTTGGATGTGTGTTTGCGGTCGCTTGTGCGTGATGAGTGCTGCTATTTTCCCGCTTTCAGAACTACGGTGTTGCGCTCGTCGCCGGCGATGATTCGGTAGAACTTTCTTAATTCTTCAGCCCGATCCACCCGGACGCTCAATTCCTTGACTTCGAAAGTCCGCTTGTAGTCGATGATATTCCCTTTCACTTCTGTTTTGGAGTGATAGCTGGCAAAGCCGTAGTCGACGTCCACTGGTGCCGGCGTGTCATCGACTACATATCCATCCGGAATCACAATCTCAAAAGCATCGGTATCGCGGGCTGGACCCTCGAATTCGATTGGGAACTTCCGTGGTTCTTTGGTTTCAAGAAAGCCAAAGCCCTTGGTGCCAAGAACCCTGGGGCGCACCAGGAGCATGCTTCCCGTATTCTTGGCATAACCGGCGGTTTCGAAGGCGTACTCGAATCCGAATGGCTGCTCCATCAGAGTAAAGTTGATGATGCGGGCCTTTGTGATATTGAAGTTGGAAAGCGAATTGGCGAGCAGACTCTCTATGGGCTTAATCCGATCGGAGTCCTTGGTCGTCGTTCGCAGTGCCCACCGCTCCGACGACGCACGTTCCCCCAGACGTACCTCCTTTACTTCCCCGATCAGATTTCCCTTGTCATCCAATTTGAGCTTGGCCGTTCGCTCAACGCTGTTCATCGCCGAGGGCTGCTGAGGCAAAGCCAGCAACTCGCCACCTCCCGGAATGACCAGAAGCGCATAGTTTGCCTGAAGCGCGCCGCGAATCTGGCCGAAAGGCGTCATTTCGTCCGTAGGGTCGAAAAACAGAAGTCTACCCAGCTTGGGATGTTGCAGAATCGCGACCAGGGAAGGGTCATTCACGCCATCCGGCAGCCTGATGGCGAGAATCGCGTGATTGAATCCATGGTGAGCCGGAGTCTCTGGAGTGACAGCTCCCCGCTCGGTATTGATCGCAACGTGGTAAGAATCGACACCGACCTCGTGCAACATGGACCGCATCAGGGTCGCCTTGTCCTTGCAATCACCGTACCTGTGTGCGAATACTTCAGGCGCCGGATGAGGCTGCCATCCTCCAATGCCCAACTCGATTGCTACATAGCGGATGTTGTGCTGGACGAATTGTGCGATCGCCTGCATTTTTGCCAATTGCGGTTCTTTTCCCGCAGTAAGGGTCGCGACCTGCTGCTTGATCTCAGGCGATGCGTCGAGACGTCCGGCAAGAAGACCTGAATACCACTTGCCCATGTCGCTCCAGCCCGCGAATCCACTTACTGCTCTTCCCTCCGGTGGGAATAGCGTGACGATCATTTGCCCCATCACGCCACTGACCGGCGGCATTGCCGGCTCTCTGCGGATAGGACCGACATCTGTGACCGTCCACTGCCAGAGATTGCTTCCCCCGTCGGTTGGCTTGAGCTCGGGATGGTTGAGCCATGCGGACTTGTACTCCCATCCGGGCGGCAGTTGCAAAGAGTAATGGCTTTCGCGGACAGGGTCTGACTCCTGAAACACCCAGGTGTCCTGCAGAAACAGAGGCTGTTCCTCCACCTCATACTCATACCCCACAATGTTTCCCGGCTCTGCCGCAGGGATCTGCAGGACCTTGTACTTCACATCAGAGATCAACTCGGCCCCCTCGAGGGCGAGAGAAATCTCGGTCGCCTCTTTGTCCTTGACTTCGAAATCCTTGCCCTGCGCTGGAATGCACCATCCGTGAATGCTCTTGATCTTGCGTTGCGGATTGAAATAAACGTGCACAAAACCCCGGGGGCGGCCATTGGGACGCAGAATCCTGTATGCCTCGCGCACGCTAGTCTTGATCTTGTCAGTCGAGAGCACCGTAACCACAGTGTCTGAGTAGAGCAGCACGGCGTCAGTCTTACCGTCATAAGCCGGCACAGTGGCGTTAACTTGGGCGTGCATCCACTGTGGAGCGTCGCCTGCCAGGCACGAGGCACAGGACAGCACGGTGAGTACAGCGAGCCGAACTGGCCAAAGGCTTCTAATTGTGAGCCGATGTTGCGGCGGGTTGCAGCAAAATCTGTTGTTCATCCCCGGTTCTCACCACCTGGAAGAAGTTGCGCACTGTTGGGTAGTACTTGGCTTCCAAAATAAGAACGTCAACCTTCATTTTCCTCACGACTCGCACCGTGCCATTTCCGTTTTCCATCTTCAGCTCATATGCGAGCGCCTTCAAATCCTTTGTCGTCTGCGAGGGCACACTGCCGACCTGCCATCCGGCGGGCAATTCGACCATCACGTCGTCGGTCTTCTCATATGGATATTCGAAATAAATTGGATACATACGGCTTGTGTGTTCAAAAACATTCCTTTCGTGGGCCGTGAAGAAGCCAACCGGGAGAATTGCTCGTTTGCCGGCGCTTGAAGCCCACCCTGGAATCTTCACCTCCAAAACAGCGACCAGCGGCGTTCCGGTACTTGTCCAGTCCGGTTTGTTGGTTAGTTCGACCTCTGCGGCTGCCGGAATCTGGTTCTTCACAGACTCCTCCAGATACTTCTTGCGCGCAGTGTCGTCTTCGTGGCGCTCTTCCAGGCGGCGGTACATGGCCTCCAGCCCGGTGTAGGTTACGGTCAGTTGTCCCTCCAAGTCTCCGGTATCCGCTAGCTTAAGCTTTGCCTCCCGTTGAATCTGAGACTCAGAAGCCTGAGGCAAGGTGGTTTGGATCCAGCTTCCGCCGTCTCCGTCGAGCCGTAACCCCGTAACCCCCGTTTCCGACCAGGTGAGCATTCCGAACGGCGTGAAAGCGCCTCCCGGATCAAAATAGAGATCCTTGCCACTGACCTTTACCAACACGACGTTGGAGTTCAGTTTGGTGCTTTGCATCATCTTCGGCTCAAACAAATACTGGCGCCGGTCGGCCACCCAGCATCCGTAGGCTTCAAAACCTGCCGCACGCACCAGCGCCAGATACAGCCAGGTCAACTGCACACCGTTGCCATAGGCGCGTTTCCAGACGTCTTCGACGTTAGTCAGTACCTTTTCCTTGTCGCGCTTCTCTTCCTGCTCGGTTTTGCGGATTTCGTACGAGGTGTTGCGCATCTGTTGCACGCGGTCATAGATCTTCTTCAGTTCGACTTCGGGAGCATCGCTGGGAGAAACGATCTGGGCGACCGCCTCTTCCATGGCTTTTCGTTTTCCAACGAAGCTCTCGAGCGCAGCATTTCTCTTCTTACCAACTGTCTTCCAGTACTTATCGGGATCGCGTTCTGGCAACTCTTCGTCGTAAACGAAATCCACCCGTGCCTTCATTTCATTCTCGGGAGGCATGAAATCCTCCGCCTGGAACGCTGGAATGTTATGCGCCTCCATCTCGACAATGCTGTTGGGTGCTTGTTTCGGGGTGCTGCCTTCCGGCAGCAGCTGCCAAGTCCATCGCAAATGAATCTGCGTGTGGCCCTGGAAAGGCTTAAGCGAGAACTTGGCGGCCTTGGTAAACAATTCCTGGCTGAGGATCCAGTGCGAATCGAAGACGTACTGCTCTATGAGGTCGATGGTATAGAGGTATTCGATGATGCTGCCCACTTCGACGTCCGGCAAATTGAAAGTCTTTGCCAGATAGGCGTGCCCCCGGTTCTTTGCAATCGTTCTGTCGAAAACATTGCCATCGAAATCGACGATGGTGCCATTCGGTCTGATCGTGCGAGCGTGAATGCCAACGATATTCCCGAATCCTCGACTGTAAGGAATCTCGACGTTCGCATATTTCAAGCCTTCTTCTTTCAGAATCTTTATCCTCAAATAGTCATCCTCGTGGGCGTTGTAGCCCTGGCTGCCATCGTCTCGATAGACCTCGCGGAAGAGGATAACTGCGGCAGCCCCCGGCGCTTGCGGCTCGCTGGTCATCTTCAACTCGTCAGGATTGACCGGCTGAAAGCCGATACCCGCACTTGCGGAGCCTGGAAAGAGAAGAGGAAATGCCAGGACAGCGATCGAGATAAGGGTGCGAGAGACGCGCATATTACGCTGGCCAGAAGGCATATATCAGACCTCACCTGGAGCAGGTGTTCGAGACGCCATTGACGGGCGGTGGAGGAAGGAAACAGCGACCGGTCGCGGGCCCGAGATTACCGCGCCGATCTACCGGCGACCATACCGTCCAACGCCGCACCTGTCAAGGATTTCGATCACTGTTTCGCCATATTCCCGGGCCCGCCTACGGGATAGATCCTCGGAATTCTCTGCTCTAGGCTCGGTAACGCGGGAAATGCTGCGTGCGGCTCCGTCTGATACCAGTACGCGACTGAGTAATAGTTGTCCGAGCGGTGGTTCGCGTGCCCATGCTCGATCGTTGCCCGCAGCGATTTCGTAAACGGAATCGGAGAATCGAGATGAAAGCGGTACACCGACGATCGTCCTCCGGCGAGTTCCGATCCTACGACTGGCGCGCCGTAGAGTTGGTATGAAAACGGATGTCCACCGAAATCCCACGCTCCCAGAAAGTAGTCTTCCGAGCCAGTGCCGTTGATTGAAGGCAGCTTCTCGCCATCGACAAAGAACATATCGTCGCCCTCGCCCCACCACTTGTCCTGATTCTGCAGCACCGACATTGTGACCCCGACAAAGTGGCCGCGTCCGGTGGCCTCCATCCAAACGTAGTTGCCATCGCCGTTCAGATTCTTTTTGTCGTCCATGTCGCCGTTCGAGCGCCATTGATTCGTCGTGCCGCGCGCGGGCGCAGCCTGACGATATTGCGCGTGGAAATAAAGTTGGTCCGCAGGTAGAGGCTTGCTGTAAATGCGATAGTCGATGTTGAAGTAAAAGGCGTCCGTCTTGATCGCGCCTTCGTTGGCCACCGTGATGCGTGCATGCTTCTGAAACGGCATGGGGAAGAAGCAATTCAAAGCCTTGTCAGACCCGACCTGCAGCGGCGCCGACTGGTAGAGGTGATACTCCCCCAGACCGAGTCCGAAGAAATCGCCGATCGGAGCCTCGACGCTCGGTGTCGCCTCCCCGTCCCAATACATCCGCAATACGAGCGCCTTCAGATGATCTGGATCATCAGTCGCAATCGTGACCCACACATGCGAGATCACCCCCGGCCCCGCATCGTCGAGCAGCGTAAGCGTCTCGCCGGGAGCGATCGTACGCGCGTCGGCATTGCCACCGCTGCGGTCGTAACTAGAAGAGCGGTGCTGAATGTAGTCTCTCGCCTCGGATAGAGAAGATAGCCAGGACGAAGCCTGGGCGAAACTCATCACAGCAGTCAGGCACAAAATTGCCAGCAGCGGCACGCGCTTCATCTTGTCTCCTTCGGCAATTGGCCAATCACCTTCCCCTGCTCATCGAGAAATTGCAACGACGGAGTGCCATCGGCGGCGACTCTCAATACGATTCGATCTCTGCCCTTCACATCCTTCAATTGCAGTGCGGCTGACTGGTCTGCGTCTCTTCCCAGGTAAATTCGCTTCTCTGGTCTGTCTTTGCTGAAGAGTTCTTTCACTCGGGCGTCTCGTTGCGTGGGAGGCAGAAGCAGTGCATCCGTAATCTGGTTCATCGGGATGTCCGGCTCGTCGATCACTTGCATTGCGGAATGCCGCTGCCCTCCTTCCTCTCCGGCATCGATCGTCATGACCTGATCTCCCATGTACTGGTCGAAGCTGAGATGCCCCCAGCTCTCCACCTTGCCGTTCTGGTCCTTCTTTCCGCCGAAGATCAGGCCGCCATTTTCCGTCCCCTCGTCATTGAAGAAAATCATGCCCGCAGTCTGCCGGTCGTGAGGATACTGCTTTCCCTTCACGATCAGTCCCGGAAAATGCGCCTTGTCCGAGATCACCAGCCTCAGAGTGCCATCGGGTTCAAGCACGTTGATCCGTTTCACATCGATCTCGTCAAAACTGGTTTTCTTTTCAGAATTGGTGCCGGTCAGAAGTACGACGCAGAGCACAACGGTCAGCACTCCCGAATAAACAAGCAGCACTCGCTGCGTAACCGCAGTTCGGTCCAAAGTACACCTCGGTATGAAGAGGATTCTACAGCGGTATGTTCCCGTGCTTCTTCGGCGGATTCTTGTCCCGCTTCGTCTCCAGCATGGCCAGCGCCTGGATCAGCTTGTTGCGCGTGTCCCGTGGCTGGATGACTGCATCCACAAATCCGCGATCGGCGACCACGTAAGGATTGGCAAAGCGGTCGCGGAATTCGTCAATCTTCTCGCGCCGCACCTGTTCGCGGTTCGTGCCAGCCGCATCGAGTTCGCGCTTATACACGATGTCGACCGCGCCCTCCGGTCCCATCACCGCGATCTCGGCCGTAGGCCACGCGTAGTTCACGTCCGTGCGGATATGCTTCGACGCCATTACGCAATACGCTCCGCCGTACGCCTTGCGCGTGATTACCGTAACTTTCGGCACTGTCGCCTCGGCAAACGCGAAAAGCAATTTGGCGCCATGCTTGATGATGCCGCCGTACTCCTGCGCCGTCCCCGGAAGAAATCCCGGAACGTCCTCAAATGTCACCAGAGGAATGTTGAAGCAATCGCAGAAGCGGACAAAGCGTGCGCCCTTTACCGAAGCGTTGATGTCCAGAGTCCCCGCGAGCATCGCGGGCTGGTTCGCCACAATTCCCACTGAGCGCCCATCGAGCCGCGCGAATCCAACAACAATATTCTTCGCGTAATGTTCCTGCACTTCGAAGAAGTAGCCGTCATCCACGACCGAATGAATCACGTCCTTAATGTCATAGGGTTGATTGGATTGCGGCGGCACGATCTTATCGAGCGCTGCGTCAGCCCGATCCGCCGGATCGGTGCAGGCCTTCCGCGGAGGATCCTCCAGATTATTTGACGGCACGAAGCTGAGCAGCTCCCGCACCATCGAAAGGCATTCGGCGTCATCATGGGCTAAGAAGTGCGCCACACCAGAAGTCTCGTTGTGTGTCATGGCGCCGCCGAGTTGCTCTTTGCTGACTTCTTCATGCGTTACGGTCTTGATCACATCGGGGCCGGTGATGAACATGTACGAAGTCTTGTCGACCATCATTACGAAGTCAGTGATCGCAGGAGAATAGACGGCTCCTCCGGCGCACGGGCCCATGATGGCCGAGATCTGCGGCACCACGCCGCTATACAACGTATTGCGCAGGAAAATATCGGCGTATCCGGCCAGCGACATCACGCCTTCCTGTATGCGCGCCCCACCCGAATCATTGAGACCGATGACAGGCGCTCCCATCTTCGCAGCCAGATCCATGATTTTGACGATCTTCGCCGCGTTCGTTTCCGAGAGCGATCCGCCGAACACGGTGAAGTCCTGCGCAAAGACGTACACCAGTCGGCCCTCGACGCGCCCGTAACCCGTGACAAATCCGTCACCATAAATCTTCTGCTCCGCCATGCCGAAATCGTTGCAGCGATGGGTGACGAGCTTGTCGGTCTCCTCGAACGTGCCCTCGTCAAGCAGAAACTCGATGCGCTCGCGCGCCGACATCTTGCCTTCTTTATGCTGACGTTCACGGCGCTTCGCCCCGCCTCCGTCTTCGGCAAGTTGATTGCGCTTCTTCAGCTCTTCCACTTTTTGTTCAAGATTCATGGGCAAGGATTATAGCCCTCACGTCGAACTCCCGCGCGTGAGGACCGCCACGTGCAGGTTGATTCAACTCGCCTTCGGAGAAGCAGGCCGGAAGCGTCTAAGCCTGGATCATCACAGGAGATACCAGCGGGGATGACCTCCCGTAACCTGTCGGCCGTTTCCGGCGTGGGTTACGCTGAACCTTTCCACCAACAGGAGGAGCTACATGTCGTTGAAGCAATTATTGCGCGCTGGAGCGATAGCTTTGATCGCGCTTGGCCTATCGACTACGATCGCTTTCGCGCAAGACCACGATCATGACCGCCACGACCGCGATGACGATCGTTGGCATGACCGTGACGATAATCACGAGCATGATCGCGATGACGATCACGACCATGGCCACGGTGATCACGGACGCGGTCATGATCATGAACACGCTCGGCATGAGCATTATGCTGACCACGATCGCGACATTCACGACTGGTATCGCGCTCACTACAATCATCTGCCGCCCGGTTGGGCGAAGCACGATCGTCTGCCTCCTGAAATGGAGCGCCAGTTGGTCGTGAACGGAACGTTGCCCCCAGGCTTACAGCGCAGAATGCAGCCTTGCCCGCACGAACTGGAAGTGATGCTGCCGCCTCCGCCTCCGAATTATGTTCACGTCGTGATCGGCGGAAATCTGGTGCTCTATAACCGGGCGAACTTCCAGGTAGCCGACGTTTTCCACGTCTCCATCAATTAGCAAAAAGTTAAAGGAACGATCGGGTGCCCCACTTTTGCCGCGAAGTTTGCGACAGGGTGGGGCTTTCGACTTTGGCTCTCAGAGGTTCCATCGTGATCGTATGTAGTCCTGTGGTGAGTGGATCTTCTGCGTTACACTGCCCTAAGTGTCCTCGCTCTCCGACCAGCTTGGCTTCAACTTCCGCGCGCCGGACCGCCGTGTCTGGAAGGTGCGCGACCTCGTCGCCGCAGTCCGCACGCACATCGAGCGCGAATACTCCGACGCCTGGGTGGAAGGAGAGATTTCGAACTTCCGTGCGCCCGAATCTGGACATCTCTACTTCACGCTGAAAGATGGCAATGCGCAGATTCGCGTCGTGATGTTCCGTTCCGCGGCGCGCCTCCTCCGTTTTCGTCCAGCTGATGGCTTACGGGTCGTCGTTCGAGGACGCGTCACCGTTTACGAAGATCGTGGTGAGCTGCAGATTTCCGCGGAATACATCGAGCCTAAAGGTGCGGGATCGCTGCAGCTCGCCTTTGAACAGCTCAAAACCAAGCTCGAAGCCGAAGGCTTATTCGCGGCCGAACGCAAAAAGCCTCTACCCTCATTGCCGACGCGCATAGGGATTGTTACCTCTCCGCAGGCCGCAGCCCTCCGCGATATTCTCAATATCCTCGAGCGGCGGCATCACTCGGTGAACATCTTGATCTTCCCGGCTCAGGTGCAAGGAGATGCTGCTGCGTTCGAGGTGACCGCTGGTGTTCGCCACTTCAACCAAGGCGATGATGTGGAAGTTATCATCGTCGCACGCGGCGGCGGCTCCGCCGAGGATCTCGCGCCTTTCAACAACGAGGGATTGGCACGTACTATCGCGGCGTCGAAAATTCCAGTGATCTCCGCCGTGGGTCACGAGACCGATTTCACGATCGTAGATTTCGTCGCTGACCTGCGTGCTCCAACCCCTTCCGCAGCCGCCGAACTGGTCATACGCTCGCGCCAGGAAATCGAGGAACAGTCTTCTGCGCTGCACGACCGCCTCAGCCGGGCCATGCGCTATCGGCTGCTGATGGGACGCCAAGCTCTCACCGAGTTGGCACAACACGGTGCCTTCGCGCGCATGATGGAGCTCATCCGCCAACGCCAGCAAAAGCTCGACGATCTGACACATCGCATGGAACTCGCCGAGCGCGGTCGCCTCGAGCGAATGCGCCGCCGCTGGGAGACGATCTCGTCCGCCGTCCGCCATTACGATCTGCGCCTCGTGCTCTCGGGAATGCGCAGGGAACTCGAGAGCCGCACCACTGCCTTGGTCGCCGTGACCCGTAACGTGTTGCTGCAGCACCGCGTGCGCAGCGAGCGTCTGCAGACGGCATTGGAGTCCTTGTCGCCCCTCGCCATTCTCGATCGCGGATACGCGCTCGTCTTCGATGCGAACGGCAAACTGCTCAAGGATCCGACTGCCGTGAATGTCGGAGATGAAATCTCGGCCCGCCTGGCGCATGGGGAAATCCATGCCAATGTCACCAAGAAGAAGAGAACCGAGTAAGAGTTGTCATCCCGAACGGCGAAGCCGGAGGCCTCTGCTGTCGCGGACGGCTTGTCGGCTGCAAGGGGTAATCGCCAGCCCCTGCATTACAATGGAATTCCAGAATTGCAGTTGACGCAGGAGCTCAAATTCGCGTGGTCCCGGTTCTCACATCGTGGCAACAAGGCGCATGGATCGCGCTCGATATCCTGCTTGTCGCGGTTCTGATCTATCAGGTTCTGGTCATGATTCGCGGCACCCGCGCCGCTCCCATGCTGGCCGGGCTCGTTGTCGTTTCAATTATTTTTTATCTGGCTCGCATTGGAGAGCTGACTACCCTGAACTGGGTTGTCAGCCACGTTCTGCCCTATGTGGTGTTCGCCCTGATCGTGGTTTTCCAGTCGGAGATTCGTCACGTCCTTGCCGATCTTGGACGCCGCCTTACGTTCCTGCGAAATTCCTCGTCCGAGAGCGATTCCTACGATGACATCGTGCTGGCAGCCAATCTTTTCTCCCAGCATCAGACGGGCGCCCTGATCGTCATCGAGCGCGAGATTGGCCTGCGCACCCACATCGAAAGCGGAGTTCCGCTCGACGCTCGTCTTTCCTATGATCTGTTAGCTACGATCTTTCGTCCGAGCGCTCCGCTGCACGACGGCGCCGTCATCGTGCAGAAAGATCGCATTGCCGCTGCGGCCTGTTTTCTTCCACTCTCGATGAACCCATTACTCTCTACGCAACTCGGCACGCGCCATCGCGCCGGCATCGGCATCACCGAAGAGACCGATGCTATCGCTGTCATCTGCTCGGAAGAAACCGGAGCGATCAGCTTCGCGGTCGGTGGCAGGATCGAGCGCGACCTCACCGTTGAGCAGTTACGGGAACGCTTGGGCAGCGAGCTCCGCCGTCATATGACGCCGGTGGCGTTACCCACGCCGATCGCTCAGCCTATCGATGAGGAATCAGACGCCAACCTGGATTCGCCTCTGATGGAACCGGCGCCGCAGCGCAAATCCGACGTAGCCTCGTCCTCGGAGCCGCAACCATGATTGGATTCTTCCAGCGGTACGTGCTTCATAACTTCGGGATCAAGGTCTTGTCGCTGTTGTTGGCGACAGGTATGTGGTTCATGATTTCGCGCGACGAACAGCCTGCCGAAATTGCCATTCGCGCGCCCATCGTATTTCAGCACGTGCCTTCTCAGCTTGAAATCAGCACGGAATCCATCCCCGAAACGCAGATTCGTGTTCGCGGCCCGGAGAGAGTCGTTCGTCAGCTGAAAGGGAATGAAGTGGAGGCTGAAATCGATTTAGCCGATGCCAAGGCAGGTGATCGCACTTACGATCTCACTTCGCAACTGGTGCGTCATCCACGAGATGTCAGCATCGGCGAGATCGTGCCCAGCCAGTTGCATCTTTCTTTCGACACGCGCATAACCCGCCAGGTGGAAGTGCATCCGCGAGTCACCGGAGTGTTTGCGACCGGAGAGCAAATCGTTCAGGTGCAGGCCGACCCGGCGCGTATCACCATCCGCGGCCCCCGCCATCATGTGGAAACCATCGATGCGGCCACAACCGATCCAATTGACGCCACGGGCACCCTGGGGAGTGCCGTATTCACCACGAATGTATTCGTGACCGATCCCCTGGTACAGGTCGAGCAGGCCACCTCGATCCGCGTTACGGTTGTAGTACAGAAAATTGGGACCGCGACCACTCACTGAAGAACAGCAGCTCGTTTCGTATATCATCTCTGTTCGCTACATTCATCCTAATTTTCTCTATGAGCCAGCAACGGCAATTATTTGGAACAGACGGCATCCGCGGGGTAGCGGGAGAATTTCCACTTACGAAGGAGTCTACTTATCTCATCGGCCGCGCGTTAGGCCACGACCTCATGCGTGCCACTCCCAGGGCGCAGGCCATTATCGGTCAGGACACGCGCGAGTCCAGCCGCTGGATTGCGGACCGCGTCTCCGAAGGCCTTGCAGCCGTCGGAGTCGATGTGCACAGCGCCGGAGTGATCACCACTCCCGGCGTGGCCTATCTGGCGCGGTCGCGCAACCTCGCCGCGGGTATCGTGATCTCCGCTTCGCATAATCCTTGGACCGACAATGGCATCAAGGTTTTCTCTGGGGACGGATTCAAGCTGCCAGACTCGCACGAACTTTCGATCGAGAAAGAGATTTTCGCTTTGCTGCAGAATCCGGCAGCTGGTGACGATACCGCACTCAAGATTCCGCGCCCATCGTTACCCGGGGAAGCGGACCTCCGCCATGAGTACGTGAAATCGCTGGCCGCGAGTGTGTCGTCGGATCTCAGCAAAATGCGTGTACTCGTGGACTGTGCGAATGGTGCCGCCACGGCCGAGGCGCCCGAACTGTTTCGCGTGCTCGGAATTCAGGCGACGTTCATTCATATCTCGCCGGACGGCAAGAACATCAATGAGAAATGTGGAGCTCTGCACCCGGATACTTTGGGAAAAACCGTCGCCGAATCGCAGGGGAAATTCGACCTCGGTGTGACGTTTGACGGCGACGCCGATCGCGCTCTTTTTTGCGACGCCAATGGCCGCGTGGTGAATGGCGACGGCGTGTTGCTCGCCGCTGCCCGCGATATGCGGGCACAAGGGAAGCTGAAAAACGAAACCGTGGTTTCGACCACCATGTCAAACATGGGATTGGAGATCGCGCTCAAGAGCTCTGGCATTCGCATGCTGCGCGCCAATGTCGGCGACAAGTACGTTCTCGAAGAGATGCTCAAAACCGGCGCTACCCTTGGCGGAGAGCAGTCCGGCCACATCATCTTTCGCGACGCAGACGCTACCACGGGTGACGGCCTTCTGACCGCACTCCGTCTCATGGATATCATCGTTCGTTCCGGCAAGCCGCTCAGCGATCTGATCGGCGACCTGAAAGTATTTCCCCAGAAAATTCAGAACGTCCGCGTGCGCGAGAAGATTCCCTTTACACAGGTGCCTGCGATTCAGTCCGCAATCACAGCTGCAGAAAAAGAATTGGACGGCAACGGCAGAGTGGTCGTCCGCTATTCGGGAACCGAAGCGCTGGCGAGAGTCATGGTCGAAGCCGAATCCGAAGCGAAGATGCAGGCTTTGACGGCATCGATTGCCGCGGAGATTCAAAAAGCCCTGGGAATCTAGCTCCGCGGCCACTGCCGTATCGCGTGGTCGAGTGAAGCTCATCTCGCCGTCGCCGTATGGCGGACGTTTTCTCATCTCATTGCCACGCGGCCGTCCAGTACCGCGCCAAGCAGCTGTCGAGTACCGCGTCACGAGTACCGTGGAAGAGCAGCGCTTCAGCGCCGCGTTAGCGGCAAAACAGAACGGGGCTTTAGCCCCCGTTCTTACAACGCGAAATACGTCTTCTTGTGCATCCAGCTGTTCTCGTCGCCGATCACCAGATGATCCGGCCACGCCGGCGCCGTGTTCAGCAGCAGCCGCAATCCAGCGGCCTCTTTCGGAACGCGAAACTCTAGCTCCGTGGTGTACGACTCCGCAGGACGCAGCGGAGTCATCAGCGATGTTCCGGAACTCGACACCGGAGCATATTGCCGGCCCGACCTATCGATGAGCCTTATCTCCCGCGGCGAGGGCGTCAATGATGCATCTTTCGGGCGGCTCGGCGAGGTTGTTGTTTCGTCGAAACGCGTTCGCAATGTAACGACATAATCGTTCGAACTTCCGTCAACCCGCGTCTTCACGTCGACCACCGAATAAGCCAGATGACAATCGATCTCACAAAAATACTTTTCCTGACCGCGAGACAAAATGTTCGCGTGGCTCCCGATGGAGAATCCAATCAGGAGTGCGAAATAGGTGACCACGCCGGCTACGGTCACCACAGCCGCATTGCGCGCGAACTTGCGTTTGCGTGCCAGCCAGAAGATCACCAACGCCGCGATCGCCAGCAGCAATCCGCCGCAGGCCCCCAGAAATCCCACAACCGCCAGAGGTGCCGGAAAGTTCATATTGCTGGCCGTCGTCCCGCTGCCGGTCATGTCCTTCACGCCCACGATTGCGGCAGTATTCTGATTTACATCGGGATAAATCTCATCCGCGATCCAATAGTTCGCGAGCACAATCGCGAACAACACTCCCACCACCCAGACGCCCCAACGAATTCGCCGCCAATATGCCCGCGGCACGAGCACCTGGATGAAGCCTTCCATCGCGTAGCCTGCGCAGTAACAGAGATTTGCCAGCAAGGCGAGAACGGTCATCTTGCCCAATGCAATCAGGTTCATTGCCGGACGGAAGTGTGGCCATGTCAACACCACCCACAAAGCTACGATGAGCAGCAGCACGCCGTTGTACCAGAGGCGCTGCCGCTCCCAGAATCGCGCCGCATCGTTGATGTCTACACGCGGTTTGTTGCCGGTTGGACTCGTTTCAGTCATTGCTCACCTCTTCACAATGTACTTTGTCGCGCAAAGTTAACGATCACAAAAAAAAGAAACTCTACGACTCCCGCGTTACCCGAATCCATTCTTCCATCTGATCGAGATACTCCGCCAGCGCTGCCCGTCCCTTGACCGTGAGCCGGTATTCCGTGCGCGGCACACGTCCTTCGAAAAACTTTACGCACGAAATGTAATTCGCCTCTTCCAGCTTGCGCGCATGGACGCTCAGGTTCCCGTCCGTTGTTTTGAGCACGCGCTTCAGGTCATTGAAGCTGAGCGAATCGTTGGTTGCCAGCGCGCTCACAATCCCCAACCGGATGCGCTCGTGAATCAGACGATCCAGTTCCGGCAGTTCCGGAGTGTGCGCAGCAGCGGCGCGCTCCCGCACGTGCTCTCGCCCCCGAGCTGGGGGCTTGGCGTGTTTGCCATGCGATGGAAGTGCCCTAGCCACCATGCCTCCTCGCAATCAGGAATCCGAATACCATGTGCAGCCCGCCAAATCCGCCGGCGAGAAACAAGTTTCCCCATGCTGCCGGACCCAGCACCGCCAGTCCTCCTAGCAGCATGAAACAAAGTCCCATCACTGGGACGATCGGTACGGAGAATGCGCCGCCGGTCATGATCCCTGCCCCATACAGCAGCAGCCATGTCGCAGGCAATGCCGATTCCATTCCTGAGCGAAACAGCAAGAAGGTGAGAAAAGCTCCTGCAACGAGAGGAGGCGCGAGTCCCAAGGCGACCTTTCGCGCCGGGCCCGAGAACAGCGGCAACCCGCGCCGGTTTGCCTTCCATGTGCAGGCGAGCAATCCGATCGCAACCGCCAGTAGGCCTTCCGCGAGCCAGACTCTTAGCCAGGCATATGGCGAAACCTGACGTGCCGCCAGCCAAGCCGCGGCCATTGCGGTCGCGCCCAGCAGAACCTGGCCCCAACCGGAAACCGCGGTAAATGCCGCCGAGCGCTCCATCGTGTCCCGGATAAAGCGCAGATCCTCGGCAATATTCGGCGTCAATCCAGCCGCATTGGATGATCGTGACGACCGGTGAAAGCGCCGGATGCGATGCGGTTGCGGGTCGACCATGCCAAAGCTTAACCGTGCTTTTCGATGGATGTCAAGTACTTTTCATTGCAAAGTAAGTGATGGCTTCCATCGAAAAAACGCGTTCCTCCTTCGCCTCTTCTCCACTGAAAAGAAGGCGTAGCCCTGGTGAAGCATAGCTTTTCGTGAACTCGCGATCTCGCCTTGGACCGCTTTCCTATCGTGTCCCGGAGGGCGTGCGCTCCTCTGCCGCTTTGTTCGAAAGCAAGCCAAAGACTCCGACGCCGTTTTGCGTCCCGACGTACACTTTTCCGTGTGTGATCATCGGAGTGATGAACTTGTTGCCATTGCCGAAGTGGTCGCGCCCATTGGACGCCTGGTTCGAGTTGTAGAGTAATTGCAGTGTGCGGGCACTAAATGCGAAAAGCACAGCCGGATTGGAGTTGGCCGTTGCCCACAAGATCGCATTCTGTCCGGCATTCGTGGTAATGCTGGGTGTCGCCCCAGGGTAGGGAAATAACTGCCTGGTCTGAGCCACTGGAGAACTCAGAAGCTTCGCATCCTCGAAGCGGAATTCGAGGATCGAATGATTCACCGGACCGAAATAGACATTTCCATTCCATGCGGCCGGCATAGACCAGATGCCGCCGGGCAGAACGCCGTCCAATTCCTGGTAAACATTATTCGTGTTTGAATTGAACTTGCCCATGTAGTTTCGGTTGACCACGTAGAGGTTTGTGTCTTTACCCGCGCCTACGCCCAACTGCCAGAGCTTGCCGTTGGAATCGTAAAGATTCACCAGCACAGCGCCGCCCGATCCGAGGTCGGTGTCCGTGGCATTTTCCTGGGACTGATTGTCCATCTCGAAATAGTCCGCCACGGCAAGGCCGCCGTTGGTCGTGAGTCTTAGGAAGGCGTTCCCGTAATCTCCTTCCGACGGGAAGCCCTGCGCATTGAGCGTCGAATCGAACACTCCATTAGCGTCCAGCAAAAAGATGTTGCCGACGGTGTCCGCCGTCATGCCTGCGCCGGATCCCCAGATGGCCCCCTCGTTGCCGTTAGGAGTCACGTTCAGCACGGTCGTCTGCGCCAGCGTTTTTGCGCTGTAGCCCATGATCCATCCGGTGTACGGCCGGTAATCGCAATGCGATGCCCACGCCAGATAAACTGTTCCGCCGGTCAGCAGAAGTCCGGCGCGCTCCTTGTACTGCGCCGGATCAAAGAAGACATAGCCGTTCCTGCTGTCGTCGCCGGTCCCTGGATATTTAGCTGCAATATCGACCGGACCGCCCAGCACCTCCGCACCGCTCACCGCGTTTAACGCGTGCAGTCGCTGGTGATAATTGCCGGAACTGTCTTTCGACATCGCCACAAGGTAGATGACCGGAACTCCTTTGGCTGGCCGGTAGATCACGGGAGTCGATGTGATCCCGATCTCCGGTGTCACCTGCGAGCATCCGCGATCGTCCGAGGGGGTCTCGCCAGACTTGAGTGTGGTGACGTGCCATAGCGTTGCCCCGGTATCGGCATCGAAGGCGTATACGCTGTCGTGCTCGGTCGCAACGATGAGCACGTTGTGCGTAACTCCGGCGATGCTGAGCGAAGAAATGTAGAGCGGCTCGGCATCGACCAGCCCGTCAGCCGGCAATACAAAGAGCAGGCCGAAGCTCTGGAAGTTCACATTGCCCAAGGTGAGCTGAGTTTCCAGGTTATTCAGCCCATTGCGGTAATTATTGTTGTGGTAAGTCAGGACATCTTGAGCAACAACGGGACCCACCAGGGCGATGACGAATATGAGCAGAAAATGAAGCGGTAACAGGGAGAAAAGGTAAGACGTAAAAACTGGCCTGCGGGACATAGAACGGCACCCCTCCTCGGACTGAATTACGACGGTGATTACAATGTTAGGGGGATTGCAGCTGGGAGTGACAGCCGCTATTCTCGCATACTTTGGTCTACTATCAAATTTGAAACGGCTCAAGTGTGGCATAGACCTGTGTCCGAATTTGGCAAGCTCTTTATCGTTATCGGGATCGCGTTGGTCGTTGTCGGCCTCGCGCTGACCCTGCTCGGCCGGACCCACTTGCCCCTCGGCCGGCTGCCCGGTGACATCGTTTACCGCGGCAAGAACACGACTTTCTACTTCCCGCTTGCCACTTCCATCCTGCTCAGCGTCGTGCTGTCAATCATGCTCTATCTGATCGGAAAATTCCGCCGATAGGTTGCAATAATTTGCAATCTCCTCCCGGCCGCGGCGGCATTCTGAAAAACGAGGCCTTCGGCCCCGCTAACCCCACATTTGACATACCCCTCCCCCGGCTTTACTCTCGTTCAAGTTCTTTTCGCTCTTTGCAATTTCTTGCGGAATGCGCGTCTTTGCCGATTCGGCGAAGACAGGGAAGCGGGTGCAAATCCCGCGCTGCCGCGCAACTGTAAGCGAGGACATTGCCCTCGGCCACTGGGATAACCGGGAAGGCCGTGGGCGACTTCGGATGCAAGCTTATTTCAAGCCAGGCATCCTCACTCGCGAAGCCAGGAGACCGGCGCAATCCGTCGACTTCAACCCCTTTCGCGTGAAAAGGAGGATGGAATGCGCGTTTCTCTCGTCGTTCTGCTTGCTTTCCTTTCGTTACCGGCGCTTGCCGCCGATCTCACCGTCAAGGTCCTCGACCCACAATCAGCTGCCGTTTCCGGCGCACAGGTGCAGCTTCTTGCTGAACAAGGCAGGATTATCGCCACACAATTCACTTCCGCCGAAGGGATAGCTGCCTTTCCAAACGCAACCGGCGAACGGTATCAAGTCAAAGTTCTAGCGCCCGGATTTGCCGTCGCAACTGCGGCTGTCTCCGAAAAGGAGCTCACGGTCAGCCTGCATCTGGCGACAGCCGCCGAAACGGTTGTCGTGAGCGGAACGCGCACTCCCGTACCGGGAGAGGCCGCTGGCGCTGACATCGACACGCTCAACGGATCGCAACTGCAAACCATGCAGCCCATCGCAGCCGCCGATGCCCTCCGCTTTTTGCCCGGTGCCGTCGTCAATGACGCCGGACAGCGCGGTGGGCTCACGTCGCTCTTCGTCCGCGGCGGTGAATCGCGCTACAACAAAGTCATCGTCGACGGTGTCACCATCAACGAACCCGGCGGCACCTTCGATTTCGGAACTCTTCCGCTCGACCAGGCCGATCGCATGGAGTTCGTTCGCGGCACCCAGAGCACGCTCTACGGATCGGACGCGATGACCAGCCTTGTGCAAGTCTGGACTCGCGCCGGCAGCACTCCGCTGCCTGAGCTGCGCTTCGGCGCCGAGGGCGGAAACTTCAGCACCGCTAAGGGATACGCCTCGCTGGCCGGCGCCCGCAGCCGCTTTGACTACAACCTCTTCGGCAGCCAGTTCAACACTCAGGGCTCCTACATCAACAGTGCCTACTCCAATTCGCTCGCAGGAGCGAATGTGGGAGCCGCGCTGAGCGAGCACGCCTCCCTGCGCGTGCGCGTTCGTCATTCCAACAGTCACAGCGGCGCTCCCGGCGAATGGAGTTTTAACGGCAATGATCCTCTGGTTCCCGTCGGCACGTCTGGTGCATTGGCGCCTCTGGCGCCGGATCCCAACGACTGGTCGCAACTAAACAACCTTCTCGGTAGCGTGGAACTCGCTGTGGCCTCTCCCAACGGATGGCAACATCGCCTGACAGGCTTTGACTATCTCTACCGCTACAACGAATTGAATGTAAACGGTGATCCCAGCCGAGTCAGCCCGCTCTTCGGCCCATTCGATTTTGCTTCGCACGAGATCGATCACATCAACCGCGCCGGCTTCGAATATCAGGGCGACTACTCCGAGCGTAGCTGGGCGCACACGACCTTCGGATATCGAGTCGAGAATGAAAACGGATTCGTCGGCGATGTCGATTACGGCGCACAAACTCATGGCCAGCGCCTGAATAACGAAACGTATTTACAGCAGCAGCTCGCCTGGAAGACGCTGAACGTCATTGCCGGTGGCCGCTTCGTCCATAACAGCGCCTTCGGTAACACCGGCGTGCCGCGCGTAGCGATTGCCTGGCAAACTCTTCACGGTTCTGAAATCCTTTCCGGAACTCGGCTTCGCTTCTCCTATGCGACCGGCTTCAAAGAACCACGCCTTGAGGAAACTTTTGCAGGTCCTCCTTACACGCAACCGAATTTGGCGCTCAAGCCCGAGCATGTGCGCGCGTTCGAAGCCGGATTGCAGCAGTTGTTTCTCAGCGGCAAGTACGAGTTCAATGCCACCTACTTCAACAACCTGTTCCGCGATCAGATCAACTACGTGACGGTCAATCCCGTGACGTTCGTGGGAGAGTACGTCAACGTAAACCAAGCCTTTGCGCACGGTGCAGAACTTGCTCTCCGCGCCAAGTTACGCTCACGGCTCTTGCTCGATGCTGCTTACACCTATACGTCATCGCAATATCTCGACAACCCAGCGCCCATCGATCCTACTTACAACCCGGGCCAACCATTGCTGCGTCGCCCAAAGCATTCGGCGACCACCTTGTTGACCTATCTCGGATCGCGTTGGGGAGCCAACCTCGGCGGCAGTTTCGTCGGCCGCCGCACCGATTCCGACTTCCTCGGCTTCGGCATCAATCACGCCGCCGGCTACGTCCGCGCCGATCTCGGCGGATGGTACGCCGTCACGTCACGCATAACCACCTACGTCAACGTCGAGAACGCTCTCGACCGCCGTTACAACGAAGTCGTCGGATATCCCGCGCTGCCCATCAACTTCCGGGCTGGCATGCGCTTCCGAATTGGTGGGGAGTAAGCCATGCGCTTGCATGGTCCCACATGTTTGGGGCGGTGTTTGACATATCACGTCGGGCCCTCACTTCTGGCCGATTTCCCAGAGGTGGGGATTCTGACTGTAAATATTTTGAATGTCCGACCGGAGTTTGCCCGATTGACAGGCATTTTGGCCCTGGGGGATAATCACGGGCGCTCGGCGGTAACCCATAGTTCCTCTGGAGAATTTCCTCCGAGCGACCCGGCCCTGTTGTTTCAGTCGAGTTCCACTAAAGCAACTCGACCTATCCCTGGATCAACGTGCAATAACGCACTCCGATTATTGCCCGCCCCTACGGTTAGCTGGAAAGGTTGGCACTGTGAGGAAACTCAGTCTCTCGAAAATGTTCCTCAGCGTCTCTGTACTTTGTGCCGCGACGACGATCGCGGTGTCTGCACAAACGATCTCGACTTTGGTGAATTTCAACGGAACCGACGGCTATCAGCCCAGTTCGGCTCTCGTCCAGAGCACTGACGGCAACTTTTATGGAGTAACGTACTACGGCGGAACTCCGACTAGCTGTCTCTACGCAGCCGGCTATGAATGCGGCACGGTTTTCAAAGTGACTCCAGCCGGCGAGTTGACGACGCTCCACAGTTTTTGCTCTCAAGCAAACTGCGCCGATGGCGCCAACCCGGTGAGTCTGACCCAGGGGACCAACGGCAAGTTCTACGGAGTTACGGAAATGGGCGGGGCGTCCGGTACAGGTTGCTATGGCTACGGTTGCGGCACGATTTTTGAAATTACTCCAAGCGGCCAACTGACCACCCTCTACAACTTTTGCACCCAAAGCGGCTGCCCAGACGGCTCGGAGCCCTCGGGGCTGGTGCAAGCGATCGACGGAAACTTTTATGGAACCACATTTTCCGGAGGTTACAACTACGGAGGCACAGTCTTCAAACTGACTGCCGCCGGCAAGTTCACTACGCTCTACCATTTTTGCGCAAAGACCGGCTGCCCTGATGGTGCCGCCCCTGGCGCTAACTTGCTGCAGGCCAGCGACGGGAACCTCTACGGCACAAACACTTATGGGGGAACCTATAATGGCGGCACGCTTTTCCAGATGACTCCTGCCGGGAAGTTGACGACGCTTTACAGCCTCCATAAGCCAAATTCCTTGATCCAGGGTTCTGACGGAGCTTTGTACGGCACTACGGCCGCAGGCGGGAGCCATGACCACGGCATCGTATTTCGACTGTCGCCCGCAGGCAAATTGACCACCCTTCACAGCTTTTGCGGTCTGGATTGCGCAACCGGCGATTCTCCGATGGCCGGCGTGATCGAGGGCAGTGACGGAAACCTTTTCGGCACCGCCGGGCTGGCTGGGCTGACTTATTACGCCGGGGCGCTGTTCCAAATCACGTCTTCAGGAGCATTCAATACGCTGTACCTGTTTTGCTCCCAGAGTAACTGTGGCGACGGTTGGGGGCCAGGAGCACTCATGCAGGCCACCAACGGAACCTTCTATGGGACAACTCAGGGAGGAGGAACCTCGAACCATGGCACCGTCTATACCTTGTCCGAGGGTCTCGGACCGTTTGTAGCAGCAAGACCCGCCTTTGGTTCGGCGGGACAATCCATCACAGTACTAGGAAACAATCTGACCGGTGCGACCAGCGTTACGTTTCATGGCACACCTGCGACGTTTACCGTCGTCTCGGATACGTACATCCAGGCTACCGTGCCGGCAGGAGCGACCACCGGATCGATTCAAGTAGCCACAACCAACGGCATGCTCTCGAGCAATTTGCCCTTTCGTATTCCGTAAAACTCCAGCTCGAGCAACGAAAAGGCCGCCCAAGTCGGGCGGCTTTTTTCTGATTACGTGATTTTTTAGGCTAGCTGACCTTCTGCGGTGCTCGTGGGATGGGCATCGTCGCGGCGATCTTTGCGCCGAAATACCTGGTGCGCGCCGAAATGAGTTTCTCAATCTCAACCTGTTTCAACGGTTGCTGGCGTCCCAGTAAATGCGTGACAAGTGCGATT
>Ga0070735_10001545_pt1 | contig 22105 bp, 17 predicted proteins | sample Coa_R1_FD_66443 | JGI IMG/M metagenome (GOLD analysis project Ga0070735, IMG submission 66443) | Surface soil microbial communities from Centralia Pennsylvania, which are recovering from an underground coalmine fire - Coalmine... | ecosystem: Environmental > Terrestrial > Soil > Unclassified ...
GGCACAACGGCGGGCGGCGACAGTATGGCCAGTTTCATGATGGGCCAGATGTCGAGCGGGTATTACGAGGTCCAGTTCCAACCCGCGACGCAAAATTATCAGTACGCGTGGTTCGCGCAGGATAATTACAAAGTCACTCCGAAACTGACATTGAACCTGGGACTTCGCTACGATGTTTCCCTGCCCCGCACGGACCGCTTCAACCGCCAGAACTGGTTTGATCCGAATGCGGTGAGTCCGCTGAACAAAGGGACCATCACCTACACCGATCCGCTCTCGGTTTTGACAACGCCGCAGAGTGTAACGCGTCCACTCATGGGGGGCGAGGTCTTCGCAAACGGCAATACGCGAACGAACTACGTGACCGATTGGCATGATTTCCAGCCACGCTTCGGCTTCGCCTACCAGTTCGCCCAGAAGATGGTGGTGCGCGGAGGCTACGGCATTTACTACGGCCAGTCCCGATCAGGCGCAAGCGGGGTGGTGCCCTATGGCGGCCAGGGCTTCAATCAATACACCAACGCAATCACCACGTACAACAACGATGGAGCTACGCCCTACCTGCATTTGAACAACCCCTTCCCCAACGGATTATTTCTGCCGCCGGGAAGCTCGCTTGGGCTGATGAACGATGTCGGTTTCGGGGCCAATGGACCGCTGCGGACGCATGATGCAAACCTGACTCCGTACGAACAAAGCTGGAGCTTGGGAATTGAGCGCCAGCTAGGTTGGAATGTCGTGGTCGATGCTGAATACCTCGGGAAGAAAGGCACGCATCTGCCGTTCAGCGGAGCGAACCAGCTCGACATTCTCGGCCCGTGGGTGGAGCAGTACCAAGGAAACACCCCACAGATGAACGCTCTGAATGCGCTTTATACAAATCCTCCGAACTGCGCTCCTACCTGCAACCCGTTCAACGGGATCATTACCAATCCCTTCAGCAGCATGACGAGTTCGGTACCGGCTTATCAGCTGGATACGCCATATCCGCAATTCAACAGCGTAAGTACCGACGTCCAGATGATCGGGAGTTCGATTTACCACGGTTTACAGCTCACTGCGCGAAAGGCGTTTAGCAACGGGCTGGAGTTCCTGGTGAACTATACGTGGTCGAAGTCGATTGACGATTCGTCGGTCGGCGATGACAACGTGACTTGGCTGGGCAGCTTTACCAGCTTGCAGGATCCCAACAAGCCGTATCTCGAGCGCAGCTTGTCGACGTTCGACATTCCTTCGGTACTGAAATTCAGCTACAGCTATGATCTGCCCTTTGGACGTGGCAGGATGTTGCTGGGAAACATGCCGCGTGCGCTCGACCTAATCGTTGGCGGGTGGAAGACGAACGGTATCTGGCAGATCACGGATGGCCGCCCGCTGCCGATTACGGTTTCGAACGGTGGAACGCCGATCCCGACGTACGGCAGCCAACGGCCGAATCTGGTCGGCATACCAAAACGCAATTACGGCCCGGATTGGGTCGACAACTTCTTTTCCAATCCTCAGGTCTTCCAGCAACCGGCGCCGTTCACTCTGGGGAACATGCCCCGAACGATCTCGTACGTGCGCTCGCCACTCTGGTTCAGCAGCGACCTCTCAATCGCCAAGCAATTCCTGTTGTCGAGTGCGCACGAGGGCATCAACCTGGAGGTACGGTTGGAAGCACAAAACGCATTCAACCATCCCGTCTTCAGCATGGGGTCGCCCGGTCCTTATGGCAGCAGCACCATGAATGTGGGCGATCCGAGTTTCGGAGTGCTCAGCAGCACGGCGAACGGGCCACGGCAGATGCAATTGGCGGCAAAGATCACCTTCTAGGCAAGTTGTGTGATCTGAGGGGAAATGCTCTTGGTAGACCTTCGGCTAAACCCGGAGGTCTACCGGTTTTGCAAGAGGCTTCAGAATTGTTCCCTTTTTTGAATTGATGGAAAAAAGCTCGAAATTCCCCAGGAGCATACAGGGAACGCTGTAGTGTCCCGGCCAAAACTCCGCGTTTACACTCTCCGTCAGTTTGGATATTCCTGCCTTTTGGGTGTCCGGCGCACATTTCGCGCCGTTTAGCGGGGGAATTCTCTCAAGCAGATCAAGAAAGTTAGAGAACAAGCGCGTCCTGCGCCTCAAGCTTATATGAGCAGATCGGAAGAAGATTCGAAGGAACAGCAGCTCCGCTTTGGCGATGATCGTCTTTCACGCATCGTGGAGTCGGCGCGGCTGGGGACGTGGGACTGGAATATTGAAACCGGCGAGTTGGTGTGGTCGCGGGAGTGTCTCGACATGTTCGGGCTGCCTCACGACATCAAAATGAACTATGAGCGGTTCCTCGAATCCATTCTTCCTGAAGACCGGGAACGGATCGATCAGGCCTGCCAGTTTGCACTCGCAACGGGCACCGAATACAGCACAGAAATGCGCGCCAGGTGGCCCGACGGGACGATCCATTGGGTGGCATCGCGCGGACGCGCCTACTTCGACAAGGCGGGCAAGGCGATCCGCATGAGTGGCGCCGGCATGGACATCACCCGGCTCAAAGAAACGGAAGAAGAGTTGAGGCGTGCCCGCGCGGAAGCCAAAGCACAGGCCGAGAACCTGGCCGCGATTTTTGACGCTATGCCCGCGGCTGCGTTCTTTTCCCATGACCGAAACTGCGAACGTGTGACCAGCAATCGCGCGGCCTACGAGTTGCTTCGGATGCCGTATGGCTCGAATACTTCGATGTCGGCGCCACAATACGAGCGGCCATCGTTCATCGTTCGGGAAAAGGGACACGAGGTTCCTGCGGAAGAACTACCACTGCAAAAAGCGGCAATCACAGGGCAGCCAGTCCGCAACAAGGAATTTGAAATCCGGTTTCCCGACGGCAGTTCCATTTACGAATTTGGGCATGCGGTCCCGCTTTTCGACGAGGAAGGCCAGGTACGAGGAGCGGTCGCCGCATTCCTGGATATCACCGACCGCAAGATTATCGAGGCGCGACTGCGAGCCTCGACTGAGCGCTTTCAGATCGCGCTGCGGGGCACACCGGTTACGGTCTTCAACCAGGGGTTGGACCTGCGCTACACGTGGATCTACAACCCATTCCGTAGCTACAACGCCGTCGAGATCATTGGCAAGCGGGACACCGACTTTCTGGAACGCATGGAAGACGCGGTCAAGATGGAAGCCATCAAATCCGAGGTGATCCGCAGCGGAGTGCCCTATCAAGGCGAAGTCGAGATCTACCTGGATGGGCGTGCTCGCACGTATCACGTGACCATCGAACCGCAACGTGACGCACATAACCGGATTTGCGGTTTGACGTGCGCGTCATTCGACCTTACGGACCGCAAACGCGCGGAAGCGGAGTTGGAAAGACTGGCACGCCAACGGCAAATGGCGTTGGACGCGGCCAAGATGGGCTGGTGGCGTTACGATGTAGCCACAAAGATTTCCACGTGGGACGATCGGTTCAAGAATATTCTCGACCTGACTGCTAATTCAGGGCCACCTGAGATCGTGGCCGCCCGCATTCATCCGGAAGATCGAGAGGTTGCCATTGCCAAGCTCCGCGCAGCGATAGAGTCGGGCAGCCTGACCGACTACTCCAATGAATACCGCATTGTACGGACTGAGGGCTCGGTCCGATGGATCGAGAGTCGCGGCACGGCAGAAACGGAAAGTGGTAGCGGGCGGGTTGTCGCCTTTGCAGGAACGGTGCAGGACATTACTGAGCGAAAGGTGACTGAAGATAAACTCCAACAGAACCAGGAGGCGTTCGCGAAGCTAGTAGAGAATGCGCCGTATGGCGTGTATGTCGTCGATTCCCAATTTCGCCTCGCCCTGACGGACCCCGGGTCGCGCACCGAGGCCTTCCGCAATGTTGAGCCGCTTGATGGACGCGACTTTGGTGAAGTTATGCGGATTCTGTGGCCCGAACCCCTCGCGTCAGAAATCATATCGACCTTCCGTCACACGCTCCAAACCGGGGAGCCTTATCATTCGGAACGCTTCAGGAATCTGCGGAAGGATCTCGGCGACGTAAAAGCGTATGAGTGGGAACTGCACCGGATCGTTTTACCGGATGGGCAATACGGAGTGGTGTGCTACTACTTTGATTCCACAGAAATGCGGAACATTGAAGATGCGCTGCTCCGGCAGCGTGAGCGCGCGGAATTTGTGGCGGAAGGATCGGATGTCGGATTCTGGTTTTGCGATCTGCCGTTCGACAAGTTGGGGTGGGACAAACGCGTAAGGAAGCATTTCTGGCTGCCCGATGATGACTCGCCGGTCACGATTGAGATGTTCTACTCAATGTTGCACCCGGATGACCGCGAGCCCACACGGCGGGCGATTGCGGATTCAATAGAAAACAACCAGCAGTACGATGTGGAATACCGCACCATCGCTCCGGATGCGCGGCAAAGATGGGTGCGCGCTATCGGCAGAACGTTTTACGACACGGCTGGCAAGCCAGTGCGCTTCGACGGAATCACGCAGGATATTACGGCAAGAAAGACGGCAGAAGAGGCGCTGCGGCAGAGCGAGACGCGCTACCGTGATCTGGCGGAACGTCTGGAGCAGGAAGTACAGGCCCGAACCCGAGAACTGCAACAGCGAAATGAGGATGTCCTGCGGACGTCGGAAGAGTTGCGAGCGCTTTCGAGTCGATTGTTGCAGGTACAAGACGAAGAACGCAGGCGGATTGCGCGCGATTTGCACGACAGCTCGGGACAGATTCTGACGGCGATCGGTATGGACCTGGCGAATATCGCCGACCAAGCGCAGTTGGAGGCCGTGCAGCGGGTTGCCCCGAAACTCGCCAAGCATGTGGAAGAAACGCAAAATCTCGTGCAGATGCTTCAGCGGGAACTCAGAACTACTTCGTATCTACTCCATCCGCCGCTGCTCGATGAAGCCGGGCTCTTTTCTGCCATCAGCTGGTACGTGCAAGGATTGACGCAACGCAGCGGAGTGGGCGTCCACTTCGACATGTCGGAGGCATTTGGGAGGCTTCCCCGGGAGATAGAGCTGGTTATCTTCCGGCTGGTGCAAGAATCTTTGACGAACATTCTTCGTCATTCCGGCGCCAAGACAGCGACTGTCGTAATGACGCGCGGGTCAGATGTCGTGAAGATTGAGATCAAGGACGGCGGGAAAGGAATTCCAGCGGAGAAACTCGCGGCGATCGATTCAGGGAAAACGGGCTTGGGAATACGGGCTATGCGCGAACGCCTGCGACAATTTAGCGGCGAATTGCGTATTGAATCGAACCGAGACGGAACCCATGTGTTCGTGACGATTCCGATTGCCGCAGGCTCCGGTGTATCGCAAGAGAGCGGAATCGAGCCGATACAGGCGGCGATCTAGTCAGTACTCAGGGGCTAAAGCCCCTAATCGAAATAAATCACTTATCGCAACGCTAAAGCGCTGCGCCACCCAAGAATGCAATTTTCTGCATGTGGTGACACCGGGCCATAGGCGGGCGCCATGGCGTGACTTTCCCAATTGAGCGGTCAGCACTACCCGAATGGCGGGTCCCTTACAAACTGAGCTTTCTGAAGTTCGATCAGGCTTCCACGTCGATTTGGCAGATGCGGCCGATGAGGCAGGGCTCTGCTCTTTCACCCACGGCGGGGGGATGATCCCGACGGGACAGGACTCGCTATGAAGGCGAAGGATCCGGTGATTTATGGCAGTCCGACACAATGGACGACAAAATGTCGTTTTTCAGAACAGCGTACATATTCAACTCGCCATTGCGATAAGGCCTAAGTGAGGTGTAATGACGGTCGATCAGGAGCGTGGCCCTTTGGATCAGGCAAGGATGCAGCCAGGCCATCGCGGGCGTCAGCCTGGTGAGGACGAAGCGCTGCCAGCCGGAGGAGTCGCCTTTGGTCGGGCGGATGCGGTGAGTTAGAGGATCCAGTAAGTCCGGGAGGATGCGGAAACCCGAACCGAATGCGTTATTCGATTAAAAAGTGGAGGGTGCGCGCGGTTGTATGGGATCGTTTGGCCTGCTAAATGTGCGGGCTACGAGCCACGGCATTATCGAGGAAGTTTTCCACAGGCAAGCGATGTCCATCTAACCTTGACTGAGAAAATTCACAGCTATAGGATCGCGGCATCTGAGGGACCAAAATGCTCTATGGTAAGGGGCCATGATGAGTCAACCAGATAACTTCAGTGAGGAAAGGGAGTTTGGGGAATTTAGGCGGAAAGTTAAGGCGGCCGAGGTGTTATCGGCATCCATGGAGCGCTTGCTGTTATCGCTTCGCTTCACAGGCAGAGTGATGGTGGTGATGCAGAATGGGCGCATACTTAAGTCGGGCTACGAGGAAGGATACTTCCAGCAACACGATCAGCGAGGCACGTAGACGACGAAATCGCGCGACTGGCAGTGAAAGCGAAGGATGACAGCCGAGTTCGGCAGGCGATAGGTTTCTGCAGATTCATAGAATTAAATAGCCCAAGCAGGTCATCGTAAGAGAAACGAGCCCTGCGTTCGGTCCACGACCAAGTTCGCGGATCAGACGCAGGGTTTTTTTCTTTGAGCGCTGAGCAAATCGTGAGTTACGCAATGGAGGCATCGTCAGTAAGAAGGCAGATTTCTGGAAATCATTTCACTCTTTGGAGGAGTAATGCGAAGCAATCATAAGAAAGGCGAGAACATCGCGGTGAGGGTCGAATTGAAGTATTGCGAGCACTGCGGAGGACTGTGGGTACGGGAGCATGGGGAGGGCGAGGTTTATTGTGAGAAGTGCCAGCCCAAAGTCGCGGATCTGCCAGTTCCGAAGAAAAGACCCGGGAGGGTGATGCTTCCGCAGCAAGGGAGTTCGGTAGCGGACGACTTGGGCATCGGCATCCCCGAGAAAGTTCCGGATCTGGAAGCGGCAGGCGGTGTCGCATGAGTGAGATGGTTCTAACGCTTGCAGCAGGAGCAGAGGTTCGGCCACCGCGAGCGACCGTGAAGATCGCGGGCGGGGGCAAGGAAGCGGAGGCGAATGCATTGATGCAGACCGTTCCTGCCCACCAGTTTCCACCACACAAAGATCAATGTTCATCGAGCGTTCGCAACAATCAAAACCCCGCTGAAGCGACTATCGATCTTGATCGATTGTACGAAGAACGCCGTCAGAGACGCATCTATCGTGGCAGGACGACCGCGATGTTGAGACGATACATGCGGTACTCGATGGAAACCGGTAGGCTCCCATCACTACTGGGGCGTGAGTTTTTTCGGGCTAAGGTGACTGCGTACAGGCTGGTGACCTTTGAGGATCGAGTCATCTTTGTGCATGATATGGAAACTTGTTTGCATCGGCTGGACGATTTCTCGCAACAGGTGTTGGCGCGCATTGTGCTCCAGGAGTACGAACACGAAGATGCGGCTCGACTGCTGGGGTGCACAAGAATGACGGTTCACCGCGTACTTTTAGAGGCGCTGGACGAATTGGGTGCCATTTTGGTCGGAGTGGGGCTAATGGACGCGATGCCGGCAAAACCTTGTCAAGGGGGTAAATCGGGCCCATTTGCCGTAAGTGACTGTATAGAAGGCGAATAAAAAGTTGTAAGTCATGTTACATCTACCCTGTTGAATCTGTTATTCTAGATTTATAAGGTAATAAATACTAAACCTCCTGTAGAAGGCGCGCTCAAAGGCGCGCCTTCCGCTTTTTTGGAGGAATTCAATCTTAGGAAGTTGAGTTTTGGGTCGATGATGAAGAAAAAGGGCAAGAAGACGGGAAAAAAAAGGGGCAGTAAGACCTCCAGAGGTGCATCGGGGAAGAAACTTGACCCCGCAAAGGTTCGGGAGGATATTGCAGGGATTGTGAAGTCGCGCGCGAGGAAGATCACGATAGCCGTAGCAGATAAAGCGGGCCACGGAGAACTGGCGCCTGCGAAATTTCTCTTTGAAATGGCGCATATCTATCCGCAGCCGCCTGAAGGAAGTGTGCCAGCGGAGAACGAAGAGAGCCTAGCGAAGACGCTGCTGGACCGGCTGAATATCCCGGAGAGCCCGGTGGCCCACGATCTTTACGAGAATGGCGAGGACGTGATGGTGATTCCTGCCAGAGTTGCTGAAGCCCCAACCGAGCAGAGTGAGAAGTGCAGTCCGTCAAAGGAAGAGTCTGTGACCACGGTGGAGTAGGCCTTCATTGGTGGGAAAGCTGTGAGAATCACCGACCGGGGACTCATGATGTCGGGCATACCGTAGAATGGGGCTGAACGTTGAAACAAGAGCGCGTTGCGATCTGGATTGGCGGGAGAGCAAAAGCCGTAGACCCTGTCACGAAGAAGCCCGGTGAGAGAGGACAGCGGTCGAAGAATCTGATTGTTAGGAGATCACGAAGAAACGGAATGGATATCACCTGGTTAACGGATCGGATCGCGGTGGGTGGCGGGATCTGGACGGCGGAGAACATGGAGAAGGTGGCGCAGGCGGGAATCACGCACGTCATCGATATGCAGATTGAATTCGATGACACGCCATTGGGTAAAGCGATCGGCGTACAGGTGCTGTGGAATCCAACGGACGATGATTTCGAGCCGAAGCCTCCGGATTTATTTCGGCGGGGCCTGGAGTTTGCGGAAAGGGCGTTAGCGGACGACGAAGCCAAGTTATTCATTCACTGCGCGGCGGGCGTGCACCGCGCACCGATGATGACGCTGGCGCTTCTCGCGTCGATGGGGTGGAGTCTGAACGACGCAATGGAGTTGATCGAGAACCGGCGTCCGGTAGCAGATTTTGCTGATGTATATGTGGAGAGTGTGAGGAGATTTCTCGACGGGGCGAATGGGCCGGAGTAAGGCTCGCGCTCACCGCAGCGCTCAGCGCTGCCCACCCGATTAAAGAGGCACCGTCGAACACAGAGACATTCAAGCTTCCTAACGAGTAAGTTGGAGGAATAGAGATGCGAGACGCGGGCCGCCGCCCTATGGGGCGGCTTTTTTATTGGACGGCGATTTTCGTGATAGCGGCTGCGGGATTCCGGCTTTCGGCTTATGGAGTCGCACCGCAAAGTGGAACGACTACAACAACAGTGTCCGATTCAGTATTCATGGCAGACGGAACGCCAGCGTCCGGAACCTTGATCGTCACGTGGCCATCTTTTACTACGGCGAGTGGAACGGCGATTGCGGGTGGATCCACGAATGTCACACTGGGTGCGGGAGGCGCGCTGACAGTAGAGCTGGTGCCGAATGCCGGGGCCACTCCAGCGGGCGTGTATTACACCGTGATTTATCAACTCGGCGCCGGTCAAGTGAAGACCGAAACCTGGGTGGTGCCGACAAATAGTCCGGTGGATCTGGCGGCGGTAAGGAACACGCCGGGGGCAGGATTGGCGGGGCAGCCAGCTTCGATTCAATATGTGAATTCTGAATTAGCTACAAAAGCAAACGATAGCGCAGTAGTGCATATCGGAGGGTCAGAAATAATCAGCGGGGACGTCAGCTTTGCTGGCGGTTGCACTGGAATCATCGGCGGACTTTACGCGGGTAGCGTTTCTGCATCGGAATGCCTGGCAGGATTCCGGGTTACTCCGAACGGGGCAGGCTCGAATATCCAAGCTGTAATTAATGGCTCTGCAACGGGTCCGGTCGTGACGACGACGTCGGGGCACCGATATGTTCTCACTACATGTATTTACTCGCAGCAGATCTATCGCACGGGAGAGACATATCATTCGTCGATTCATTCTGCGGGGGATGGATTGGGGGGTGCGGCAATAGCGGCGAATGTCCGATTCGTGCTTGAGGTTCAGGACATCAATCCTTCGGTGCCCGCTACGATCGTCGCAGCACCGACGGTGCTCTACGACGATGTGATCGCGAATGCAGCGCAATTCTGCACATATACGCTGGTGAACGCAATCAACATGCAATGTAGCATAGCTTTTCCGTACGCGACGCACATCTCGCTGGCTGAGGTGCGAATGGCGCTTCCGCACGCGAGTTATGCGACCCAAATTGTGGGATCCATATCAGACGGTGCGCAATGTTCCATTGCGAGTTCGACTACCCTGGATTTCTTTCCGCAGTACGTCCCGCCTCTGAACACGCTTATCGTAGCGAGCTACCGCGGATCGGGACGAGCAGTGGCGGAAGTTGTGAATGCCGCAAGCATAGCGGCTCTAGCGAATGGCGGCGACAACGGATCACGAGGAGTCATACGAATGATGAAGACTCCAAGCGCGCGTACGCAGACTGATTGCGAGAATGCGGCACTTGCGATTCTGGACGATGCCTCGGCAAGTGCGTGGACGGGAAGTTATGAAACCTGGAGTGATTTTCTTCCGGGATCGGCCGCGGATGTATTTCCAGGAGATACCCTGGCGGTCGACGTGCCATCGCAAAATGCGGCGTTCAGCGCGATAGTTCGGAATGTGAGCATTGATCTGACGGATTCTGCAAACGACCGCGGTATGTATGTTATTGAGCTTGCAAATGACCTGGCGTCACCCCTCGGATATCTCGAAGGTGAGAGCACGACCGTGGTTCCGCTGCAGGACACGCCGCCAGCACTATCGACGACGCAGGTAGGGGCATACTACCTGGCAGATTTGACCAATGCGCAGATCACGCAGGTGAGTTCGACGACGGTTCAGGTCGACGCAGGAGTGGCGCCAGGGAACGGGTTCGCGATTGAAGTGCGCGCTCACAACTTCGGCTGGGGGCCATCGAATGATCGGAATTTGCTCGGACGATTCGCGACTCAGACCTTCAGCTTGCCGCGACTCGCACGCACGCAGACTTATTTTTTGCGGCTTTACGACAACTCCTCGCCCGCTAGATATTCGCGCTACTCGGCGGCGCTGCATGTGGATTATCCGTTATGAGTGAAGACGGGTTCGCACGGCAAAGGCACCGAGTGGTTGGGGAAAAAGCAGCTCTAGCGGTTCCATATACGGCGAAGGACTTCCAATTGGAGGTACTGGACAGGCTTGAGGAGGTGCAGAGTCTGGCGCAATCGCTGGAGGAGTCATGGAGCAGGAAACTTGAAGCGGTCAAGGAGCAGCGGCTATTGAAATTTGATAGCCGCACGCTGATCGCTCTAGCAGCTATCGCTCTGTCAATCGGAGGGTACGTCATCGAGGGCGCGCGCAACACGTCGCGTCAGGATGCGGAGATCGAAGCCACAAAGGCGCGGGTGCAGCGACTAGAGCAGATCGCCACGACCAACACAGAAGCGAGAATCAGAACTGAAGTTCAGCTTGGCGAATTGCGTGATGGGCAGAATGAAATCAAGGCACTCATCCAGGCGCATGACAGCGCAAGCAAGAAAGCGCAGTCGCCAAAATAGTCGGCGCAGGGCCGCTAACCGAGACTTCAAAGCCAACAATCCAAATCAACACAACTTAAATCTATACAAGGAGATACTATGAGCACACCCAGCACCACCATCATCACCAACTTGAAGAGCACAACTCCACCGACATCGAACACGCTGGCCGAGGCAAATGCATACGGTCTTGACATGCCGGGAATGCTTTCGCTCGCGCTGAGCAAAGCGAACGAATTGAAGGTCTGCTTGGCTCTCGTCGTCAGCAGAACGGACGGTGCAGATCCTAACCTGGCGACACTTAACAATATTTTGGCTAGCCTGACCTAGAACAGGGGCAGCCGAAAAGTTGAGCTGCCTGCCAAACTCTCACTTGAGAACAAGAAACCTGTTGAGGAGAAATGATATGAACTTTGTGAATCAGCTATTGCGTGGGATTTCCTTTATTCCGGCGCTGGTGACCGGGATTGAACAACTTTTTGCAAGCAAATCCGGAAGCGAGAAGAAGGGCGCGGCGATTTCGTTTCTGGAGAGTGCCCTGTCGACGGTAGACGCTGTGGCAGCGAAGGACATTGCTGACCCGACAAGATTCAAGGAAGGTATTTCCAAGATCATCGACGGAACAGTCGAATGCTTGAACGCGTCTACCTGGGCTAAGAACGGGAACGGACCGGCTGCGACCGTCGCCAACGGTGACTAGCAAAGAGAATCAAAATCCCGACTTCCCGCGGCAGAGAACATGCGAGAAATGGGGCGCCCTCAAGAGCCATTTCTAATCTCAGCCGACTTCTTCGCTCCACGTTTCCAGATTCTTCTTCACCTGGGCCATGAACTGGTCGGCGACCGCTCCGTCGATCAGCCGATGGTCGTAGCCAAGAGTGAGGTGAACGACGGAGCGGATAGCGATGGAGTCGTTGCCCTCTTTATCGGTAATGACCATGGGCTGCTTGGTAATGCCACCAACGCCCATGATGGCGGAGTTCGGCTGGTTGATGATGGGCAGTCCGAAGACGGCTCCGAACTGGCCGGGATTGGTGATCGTGAAGGTAGAGCCCTCGACGTCCTCGGGCTTGAGTTTCTTGGTACGAGCGCGCTCGCCGAGATCAGTGATGCCACGCTGCAGACCGAGAAAATTGAGATCTCCGGCGTTCTTCAGGACGGGAACGATAAGTCCCCAATCAAGCGCAACGGCAATACCCATGTTGATGTAGCGGTGATAGCGGATGTTGTCGCCATCGATGTTGGCATTAATGATTGGCCACTGTTGCAGGGCCATTACAGCGGCACGCACGAAGAATGGCATGAACGTGAGGCGTGCGCCATGGCGCTGCTCGAATCCAGACTTGAGCTTGCTGCGCAGGTTGACGATGCGGGTAAAGTCGACCTCGTACATGCAATGGACGTGAGCGCTGGTGCGGCGCGACTCGATCATGTGCTTGGCTATCAGCTTGCGCATGTTCGACATGGGAACGAGATCGCCCGGATAAGGCGCGGGAGCTGCCGGGCGCGTGGCGGATGGTGGGGCCGGTACGGCGGCTGCGGGCTGAGCAGGAGATGCAGGGGTGGGAGCCGGTTGCGCAGATTCCTGGCTCTCGATGAACTGCATGATGTCTTGTTTGGTGATGCGGCCGCCGAGTCCGGTGCCGGTAACTTGGGAGAGACTGACACCATGCTCGCGCGCGATCTTTCGGACGAGCGGCGAGGAGCGGGCTTCTTCCTCCTGGTCCTCGTCTTGCGCGGAAGCTGCGGGCGCCGGCATCGGAGGCGGCGCGGGAGTGGACTTCTTTTCCTCTCTTGCGGGCAGAGCGGCAGAAGCCGTCGTCGGCTTCGCGGCGGCCTGAGCTGGCTTGGCTGCGGCGGCTTCGCCATCCACAGCGATCGTGCCGACCACGGTATTCACGTTTACCGTGGTGCCTTCGGTCACTTTGATCTCTTGTAAAACACCTGAAGCGGGAGCGGGAATTTCGGCATCGACCTTGTCAGTGGAAATCTCAAATAAAGGTTCGTCGCGCTGAACCTTGTCGCCAGGCTTCTTGAGCCATTTGGTGATGGTGCCTTCGACAATGGATTCGCCCATCTGGGGCATGATGATGTCAGTTGGCATGATTTCCTTCCATGAGGCCCACGGTCCTCAAGAGCGAGCTGGGCGCAAACGAATATTATAACGGGTCTGTCGCACAGACGACGACAGGCAGATTATTGGAACGCTTCCCTTGCTGCATTCGGCAGGACGTCCAAACCGCGTTTGCTAATGTGGGTCGTGACCCGATTCCTTCAATGGTTCCTTCTTTTCCGGTTCAGGAGACGCGCCGAAATTCGTTTTCCAAAAATCCTGCGCGCCGGGGGGCAGTTTGTTCATATGAGAAAGGAATAGCGTGATCTTCCACATATCTTGATCGGCGAGCGCTTTGTCCCACGCAGGCATGCCCGTGTAGCGGATGCCGGTGCGGATGGTATAGAAGATGTGCCATTCAGGATCGTCGGGCGGATGAGAGATGAGATTCGGCGGCGGTGGATAGAGCGAGTTACTGAGGGCGGATGGCTTGCGATCAAGGCCTCCGTGACAAAGGGCGCAGTTCATGGTGTAGAGCTTCATGCCGTCTTCCATGTTTTGGTCGGTGGGCATGACCGGATTCGAGGTGCGCGGAGCGTGTCGCTCGGTGGATGCGTCGACGGCACTCATGGCGAGATGACGTTCCCAATGGGGAGGCTCGACATTCGCGGCGGTAGGAAAGAAGCCAAGCGTGGCGAAGCCGAGTCCGCCCAGGACGAGGACAAGGAGCGTGACGATAACGCCGAGCAGGAATTTTCCCATGAGACCTCCGAGAGTATTTTGGCAGATAGGCAGGGGGTGAGGCTAGTTTAGCCCGGGGGAGGATAGAGGAACCATGCGGGAATTGGTTCGCGGGATTGAATCCAGGAGGATGGGATGGTCTCAGAGTCTGCCGACATTGCGACGATACCCCCAACGATTGCGCAAGTTGTGTCCCGATCACCCAAACCACTGACGGTAGTCCACAATGCTGCCTCGTAATCATCGAGATGGAGAGCAGCAGCCCAGAGGGAAAAGGGGACGGTATCTTGAGCGCTGACCTTGGCTCCGTTTCCCAAGGCAGAGGCAGCTTGATCCGCGGTGCTGTTTTCCAAGAGAGTCGCGGCTTTGACGATGCCTAGATGAACCTCACTCATGGGAGTTCGTTCGGCGACCTGCTCCAAGAAACGGAGCGGAGAAACTGGCGAAGCGTTATTTCGCCATGCCAGAGCAGTGGCAACGGCGACAGCAATTGCGCCTGCGATACCTTCCGGATGGCTGTGAGTAATGACCGCAGAGAGTTCCGCCTGTTTGACTAAGGTGTCCAGATCATCTGCAAAGAACGCTCCGACGGGAGCAACGCGCATTGCGGCTCCGTTGCCGAAAGAACCTACGCCCTTGAATAGCTGCGGTGACAACTGCTTCCAGTACTGTGGGTGCTGCGCCAGTTCCGGAAGCAAAGAGTGCATAGCCGGCCCGTAGCCTCGATGGGGATCCGCCATGAAGTGTTTGCCGAAGTTCTCGGCTAATCGCTCCGGTTGAATCTCTCCGAACTCTTCCAAGATTTCCATAGTTGCGATGGCCATCGCCGTGTCGTCGGTGTATCGCCAAGGCCGCGATGGAACGGCGCGCTGGGAGATGAGCGATTTTGCCAGCTCGGGAGGAATGAAGAAACGTTCGCCAAAGGCATCTCCGCAACTCAATCCTTGGAGCGATTGGATCGCACGCGTCAGTTGCGGTCTGGCGTTGGAGGATCGAGCTTCCATGAGATTAAATCTTACCAGTGCTAGTTGTTCGAGTCAGGTTCAATCATGGCCAGTGTCCGGAGTCGAGCTTCGCTCGACGGACAGCCGGGGCGGCTGTCCCCACATGTACCATTAGCGGCCGACGCTGCGAGTCAATACGCTTTGAGGCGGCGCGCTTCGCGTACTACGTCTTCGACCTTCGGCAGGTAATGATGCTCTTGCGGCGGGGAGAACGGAATCGCCGAATCGAGGCCGGCGATGCGGACGATGGGGCCATCGAGATCGTCGAAGGCTTCTTCGTTGATGATGGCGGCGATTTCTCCAGCGAGGCCTCCCGTGCGGGAGTGCTCGTGCAGGATGATGACCTTGTTTGTCTTCTTCACGGTCTGCGCGATGGCCTCGCGATCAAGCGGTGAGACGGTACGCAGATCGAGGATCTCGAGGTCAATACCCTCGTTTTTCAGAACCTCGGAAGCCTCGAGAGCGGTGTGGACCATCGCAGCGTACGTGATGATGCTAAGATCCTTTCCTTCCCTAGCCACTCGCGCTTTTCCGATCGGGACCACGTAGTCTTCTGCCGGAACTTCTTCTTTGATTCGACGATACAAATATTTGTGCTCGAAAAAGACGCACGGATTGTTGTCGCGGATGGCGGCTTTGATCATGCCTTTGGCGTCGTAGGGTGTTGCGGGGCAGATAACTTTGAGACCGGGATTGTGGACGAACCACATCTCGGGATTCTGCGAGTGGAAGGGGCCGCCATGAACGTATCCGCCGCTGGGTCCGCGCAGGACGAGCGGGGCAGGAGCGCCCCAGAGATAGTGGGTCTTGGCCACCATGTTGCTAATCTGGTTGAACGCGCAGCCGATGAAGTCCATGAACTGAAATTCAGCGACCGGACGCATGCCGGTGAGCGACGCTCCGAAAGCCGCGCCAACTATGGCGGACTCGGCGATTGGCGTGTCGATGACGCGCTCGGGGCCGAAGCGGTCGATGAATCCGTCGGTAACTTTGAAGGCGCCGCCGTAGATGCCGATGTCTTCACCCAGGCAGAAGACGGTGGGGTCGTGTTCCATTTCTTCCCAGATTCCCTGGCGGATGGCTTCGAGATATGTGAGCTGCATACAGTTTCGTGTTTCAGGTTTCGAGTTTCGAGAAAAACTTCTCTGTCACGGATTCCAACGAATCGCTACTTCAAATGCACCGCGGCTTCGGTTTCTTTGTAACCCGCGGTTCCCTTCTTTACCTTCGGGACCCCGTACTTCGGTTTGATCTCATGGCAGCCGTCCTCGCAGAAGACGCCGCCCTCGGCTGATTCCGGCGTCGGCATAGGAGAGTTCACGGCAATCTCTCGCTCTTCCTCTATAACCCGCTCCACTTCTGAGATCAATTCTGCGTTTTCTTTGCCTGTCAGCCACTTCTTCTCGCGAACCAGATAATTCTCAAATCGTGTAATCGGGTCGCGTTTTTTCCAGAATTCGAACATCTCTTTCGGCACATAACTCGCGGCGTCGTGGATGGCGTGGCCCTTCATGCGCATCATCTTGGCTTCGATTAGCGTGGGGCCCTCACCGCGACGAGCGCGCTCGACGGCTTCGTGCGCTGCGTCATAGACCTGGCAGGCGTCGGTCCCGTCGATGATCACGCCGGGAATGCCGTATCCGATCGAGCGTTCGGCCAGGTCCTGACAGCGATACTGCATGTTCGATGGGGTTGAGTAAGCCCAGAGGTTCGACTCAACGATTAGCACGAGTCCGAGATTTTGTACGGCGGCAAAGTTAATGCCTTCGTAGGTGACGCCGGTGGACTGGCCTCCGTCGCCGATGTATGTCATGACGGCGATGTTGCGCCCCTGAAGCCGAGCGCCGAGCGCTACGCCAGACATGACCGGGATGAGATCGCCCAGCATCGAAATCGGCGAGACCATGTTTCGTTTCTCGATGTCGCCGAAGTGCGAGGTGCCGTCGCGGCCCTTGGTGGGCGAGTCCGCTTTGGCCATGTACTGCATCATGGTGTCGCGGGCGGCGAAGCCGCGGACGAGAAGCGATCCCTGGTTGCGGATCATGGGCGCGAACCAGTCGTCCTTGTCGAGCGCGTAAGCGGAAGCGCAGGAGCATGCTTCCTGCCCGAGTCCGAAGTACACGCCGCCGACGACCTTGCCCTGCTTGTAGAGGTTTTCGAGAGCGATCTCCATTTTGCGGTTGAGCAGCATGTAGCGGTAGATCTCGATGGCTTGCTGCTTGTCGAGGTAGTTGGAGTCGCGGATCGGCGGGACGGGAGCATCGAGATCTCCCGTGACTTCGTAGCGGACGTGCTCCTGGCCCTGGCGGTCTTTTTCTGTCAGTTGACGGACAGAGAAGTTCGGGTGTTCGAGGCGATAGTCGGGAATCTCGTAGGTGCGAAGGTTGTGGTTAGGCGAGCCTGTCAAGCTTCGCTCGACTGAACTCCTCGACTGCGCTCGAAGCAGGCTTCCGGGGGCCCCCGTCGCCAAATGGCTCGCGGAGGTTCGAGACGTTCCGTTACGCGGACGATGGCCGTTGGAGCTTGCCTTGGATTTCTTCTTGTTGTTCCCCATGTGTGCGGCGCGGAAGCGCGATGTATTGATGGTATCGCGAGAGTAGGGAAAAGGGCTAGGGCCGGGTCATGCCCAGTTGATGTCGTCTCCTTGGTGGAGTTTACGCAGTTCTGCAGGGGGCTTCATCGGAACGCCTACCGTACGGCCTAGAAGTGCGTCGAGCGTATCGAACCAGAGGATCTGGGATTCGAATACTACTCCGAAGTTGCGAGAAATCGATTCTGCAACGTTGTTGAGGTCGAGTTCGTGGCCGAGTTCCTGATGCATGGAGGTAACGGGCTTTGAAGTAATGCCGCAGGGAATGATCAGGTTGAAGTAGCTCAAATCGGTGTTCACGTTAAGGGCAAATCCGTGCGAGGTGACGAAGCGGGATATGTGAACGCCGATGGCGGCGAGTTTGGCTTCCACGGGCGTGATCGTGGCGAGGTTTTCTGTCGAGCTCTGCTCGAGTGGCCCCTTCGACTGCGCTCGAGGCAAGTTTTCGGGGGCGCCCTTCCCCACGTGAGCATCGCCGACTGCCGGATCCGTCCACACGCCCGTTAAGCCTGGTACCCGTTTTGTGGGGATCGCGAAATCCGCGCAGGTACGCATCAGGACATCCTCGAGGCGACGGACGAACTCGATGACGCCTAGTGTCTTGCGTTTGCCGTCGGGAGCCGCGAAGCCACGAAGGTCGAAGATCGGGTAGCCTACGATCTGGCCGGGGCCATGAAAAGTGACGTCACCACCGCGGTCGCATTCGAAGAGCTCAACGCCGCGAGCCGCAAGCAAGTCGGGCGAAGCAACAACGTTCGCGGCCTTCGCGTTACGCCCTAGCGTGATAACCGGCTTGTGTTCGAGCAGTAGCAGCACGTCGCCGATTTTTTCTTCTTTGCGCAGTGCGACCAACTGCTGCTGCAGGCGTAGACCTGTTGCGTAATCGACAGTGCCGAGTTGGACAAGCGAAATCAAATGCAATTGAGCGATCGGGCGATTTGTGATTGAGTGATTGTAAGTCGCAGCGCTTGCGCGATTCGCAATCACCCGATGACTCAATCGCTCAATGACTCGATCCTCCTCATGCGTTGATCGCCATTCCATACACGCTGTTCGATGCGTCGAGCATGGCTTCCGCCAAGGTCGGGTGCGCATGAATCGTCCAAACCAAATCTTCCACAGTAGCTTCGAGCTCCATGGCAGCCACAGCTTCGGCGATTAATTCGGTTGCCTGCGGGCCGATGATGTGAACGCCGAGAATCTCTCCATAGTCCGCATCGGAGACGATTTTAATGAAGCCCTCGTGCTGGCCGACGATCGACGCGCGGGAGTTGGCGGTGAAGGGAAATTTGCCGATCTTCAGATTGTATCCAGCTTCACGGGCTTGGGTCTCGGTCAGGCCGACGCTGCCGATTTCCGGATGGCAGTAGGTGGCCCCAGGAATTCGCTCGCGGTTGATCGGCTTGGCCGGTTTGCCTGCAATTTTAGCGACCGCGACCAGGCCCTCCATGGCTCCGACGTGAGCCAGTTGCGGCGTACCCAGAACGATGTCGCCAATGGCGTACACTCCGGGCTCCTCAGTCTGCATCCAGGAATCGGTTTTGATGAACTCGCGCTCAGGTTTGATCTTCGTGCGTTCCAGGCCAATGTTCTGCGTGCGAGGTTTGCGTCCGATCGCGATGAGAATCTTTTCGGCTTCGATTTTCTGCTGCTTGCCGTCGACCGTGATCGTCACCGAGACCCCGGCCTTCGACTTCTCCACCTTGTCGACTTTCGCCCCAGTGTGGAAGTTGATACCGCGCTTGCGGTACACGCGCGCCAATTCCTTACTCACTTCCTCGTCTTCCACAGGAACAAGACGTGGCAGCATTTCGACGATTGTGACTTCGCAGTCGAACGACCGGTAGATCGAGGCGAACTCGACCCCAACAGCTCCGGCGCCGACGATCACCAGAGACTTGGGAATATCTTTGAGGCTGAGGATTTCGATGTTGGTCAGAATGCGGTCGCTGACTTCGAGGCCAGGAATCATGCGGGCTTCAGAACCGGTCGCCAAGAGCACGTTCTTGGCTTTCAGATTCGTCGACTTGCCATCACCGCTCACCTCAACGGTATGAATTCCGTTCTGAGCCGACCCCGTGAGTTTTCCGTATCCCTTGATGGTCTCGACTTTGTTTTTCTTCATCAGGAATTCGAGACCCTTGGTGTGCTTGGCAACAATCTTGTTCTTGCGATCCTGGATAGCCGCCCAATTGAGCTTGCGCGCGTCGACACCATCGATGCCAAATTCCTTGGCTTCTTTTAGGTGATCCCAAAGCTCAGCGTTGAACAGCAAGGCTTTGGTCGGGATACATCCAACGTGCAGACAGGTGCCTCCGAGAAATCCGTCCTTTTCGATGAGGGCGGTTTTCAGTCCGTATTGGCCAGCGCGGATAGCGGCCGTGTATCCGGCAGGTCCGCTGCCGATGATAGCGATATCGTAGATTGTGTCGGGCAAGGTCGTCCTCTTAAGGAAGAGATGATTGAAGGCAAACTTAAGATTCTAGAACAGGGGACAAGGACGGTCCAAACGGTTCACCCCCACGCCGCCAAAGGCCTTGCGATAAACGCGAGGAAACAAAAAGCCGCCCCTTCAGGCGGCTCATTTAAATCGACTTGCAATTTTAGTTATTTTCGTTGCTGGCACGCTTCCAGGAGATCAGTTCGCCGATGGTCGAACTCGTGCTCGAGACCGGCTGTTTGTAGGCTTCGACTTCCGAGCGCGACGCTTCTTCGCCGACCGCCCGGATGCTGAGGCCCACCTTTTTCTCTTCCGGATTCATCTTGATGATCTTGAAGTCGTGCTCAAGTCCCGGCTCCAGATGCAACGGATTGCCCTGTTCGTCAGTCGCTTCGGACTTGTGACACAAGCCTTCCACGCCTTCCGCGATCTCGACAAAGGCGCCAAACGCGGCCACGCGCAGGACCTTGCCGCGAACGACATCGCCGATGTGATGGGTCTGGAAGAACGACTCCCAAACGTCCGGCTGCAGCTGCTTCACCCCGAGCGACAAACGGCGTTTATCGGGCTCGATCGCAAGGACAACAGCCTTCACGCGGTCACCCTTTTTCAGCACTTCCGAAGGATGCTTCACGCGTTTGGTCCAACTCAGGTTGCTGACGTGAACCAGGCCATCGATACCGTCTTCGATCTCGATGAACGCACCGAAGTCCGTCAGATTGCGAACTCGGCCTTCGACGGTCATGCCGACGGGGAACTTCTCATGCAACGAATCCCACGGATTGGCTGCCAGTTGCCGCATGCCGAGCGAAATGCGGCGTTCTGTCGGATTCACATTCAACACAACGCATTCGACCTGATCCCCAACATTGACCAGCTTCGATGGGTGTTTCATCCGCTTCGACCAGGTCATCTCGCTGACGTGGACCAGCCCTTCAATTCCCTGCTCCAGTTCGACGAAAGCTCCGTAGTCGGTCACGCTGATGACGCGACCACCGACGTGCGCGCCCTCAGGATAGCGATGTTCCGCATCGAGCCACGGGTCAGGCGTCAGCTGCTTGAATCCCAGCGAAACACGCTGCTTGTCTTTGTCGTACTTCAGAACCTTCACCTGGATCTGATCGCCAACATTCACGAGATCCTTAGGATGAGTCAGACGTCCCCAGGACATGTCGGTGATGTGCAACAAACCGTCCAGGCCGCCGAGGTCGACGAACGCGCCGTACTCCGTCAAATTCTTCACAACGCCGGTCAGAACAGAGCCCTCTTCCAAATGCTCTAGGGTCTTCGAGCGCTTCTCGTTCTGCTCGCCTTCGAGCAGGTCCTTGCGCGAGACGACGATGTTGCCGCGCTTCTTATTCAGCTTGATTACGGCGACCTCAATCGTCTGGCCCTTCATTCCGTCCAGATTGCGGATCGGACGAAGATCGACCTGCGATCCCGGAAGGAATGCGTGCGCGCCATGGATATCGACCGTCAAACCGCCTTTGATGCGGTCGATCACCAGAGCCTTGATCGGTTTCTTCTCGTTGTAGGCCTTCTCGATTTCTTCCCACGCGTGAATGCGCTGCGCCTTCTGGTGCGAGAGGTGGATGTAGCCCTCTTCGACCTCACCCTTGTCGCGCATCACGTCGATTTCGTCACCGGGCTTGAACTTCGGCTTGCCCTCGTGGTCGAGCACTTCTGAGAGAGCGAGCATGCCTTCGGACTTCGCGCCGATATCGACAACCACGTGCGTGCCGGTGAGCTTAAGCACCGTGCCCTTGATGACGCGGTCTTCGCTAACAGCTTCTTCGGCCTCGGTCGTAAACGTCTCCAACGCGGAGGCGAAATCCTCGCTGGCAGGGGCCTTCTCCTCGGCAGGAGCCGCTTGCGTCGCGGATGGCTGATCCGCGGCGGCTGAAGAATTCTCTTCGGGCTGGTGATGCTCCATCGTCGGCTCGGCTTCGGTGGCCACAGCGGAGTTGGAGTCTGAATTGTGGGCGGTGGTATCGTCGAACAAGATTATGCCTCTCTGGTAAAA
>Ga0070735_10001546_pt1 | contig 22100 bp, 22 predicted proteins | sample Coa_R1_FD_66443 | JGI IMG/M metagenome (GOLD analysis project Ga0070735, IMG submission 66443) | Surface soil microbial communities from Centralia Pennsylvania, which are recovering from an underground coalmine fire - Coalmine... | ecosystem: Environmental > Terrestrial > Soil > Unclassified ...
TTCTTCCTGCGCGATCGCACATGCCTTGCCCAAGCCGACGATGCCCGGAACGTTGAGCGTACCGGAACGCATGCCACGCTCGTGGCCGCCACCGTCGATAATCGCAGAGATCTGCACACGCGGATTCTTGCGGCGAACGTACAGCGCCCCCACGCCTTTCGGTCCATACATCTTGTGGCCGGAAATCGACATGACATCGATGTTCTGCTTGTTCACATCCACCGGAACCTTGCCCACGGCTTGCGTCGCGTCGGTGTGGAAGATCACGCCCTTCTCGCGACAGATCTTGCCGATTTCGGCGACGGGCTGCAGCACACCGATTTCATTGTTGGCGAACATGATCGTCACAAGAATTGTCTTGTCGTCGATCGCGCGCTTCAAGTCATCAAGATCGATCAGCCCATCCTTCTGGACCGGCAGATACGTGACGCGATAGCCGTACTTCTCGAGACGCTTGCAAGTGTCGAGCACGGCCTTGTGCTCGGTGACCGCGGTGATGATATGGTTGCCCTTTTCGCGGTACATTTCGGCGACGCCCTTGATCGCGAGGTTGTCGCTCTCGGTGGCGCCGGATGTGAAGATGATTTCTTTGGTCGTGGCTCCAACCAGCTTCGCGATGCGTTCGCGCGCCGTCTCAACGCCTTCTTCGGCGGCCCATCCGAACGAATGATTGCGGCTGGCGGCGTTGCCGAACTTCTCCATGAAGTAGGGCAACATCTCTTCGAGGACCCGCGGATCCATGGGAGTGGTCGCGTGGTTATCCATGTAGATGGGCAGCTTGATGCCCTTGCCGTTCGGGCTGTGGGTCTCAGCATGTACCTGGGGGACTTTTACATCCGTGCTCATTGATTGACTCTCCTGATCCAAAAATCAAATTCGTCGTTAGCCGCTGGTCGTTCGCCGTTTGCCAAAACCTTCGCTGCTCTCGACCCTTCTTTCTTCAAAACTCTCGTCTCTCGCCTCAGGTGATCGTCACCAGTTCGGGTGATTTTGCAGCCGGGGCGGCGGTCTCTTCCGTCTCTTCCCGCATGTGTGAAATCTTGATGCGCTTCAGCACGGCCTCGATGCTTTCATTCACCTTGCGTAGCGGCTCGCGAATATTGCAGCGGTCGCTCTGGTCACACTCGCCGCGAACGGTGACGCACGAGGTGATGAACAGCGGCCCATCGATCGCCTGAATCACTTCGAAAGCTGAAATCGTGTGCGCCGCGCGGGCCAAGGTGTATCCGCCATTGGTTCCGTGCTGCGACTGCAGCAGGCCGGCTTTCGCGAGGCGCTGCAGGATCTTCGCCAGGGCCTCCGGCGGAATGCCGTAGGCGTCGGCAACGTCTTTGGCGCTGCGCGAAGCTCCGGCCGAATGCTCGGCGAGATGCTTCATCGCCATGAGAGCGTAGTCGGCTTTTTTGGTGAGCTTCAGCACTTGATATCGAATATAGGACGAAATCAGTCGGGTATATTTCCGACCTTTTTCGTCGGAATTCATTGTACGGCAATCCAGTGGATGGAGGCAAGCCGGGGCAGCGGATGGTGAGATTCGCAATCTAAAGGTAAGTATTGAGGGTTGAGCGGGTTAGAGTTATACGATCAAAAAGGTCGGAAATGTGGGAGCACGTCGCTTCGACCGAGCAGCGTGTCGACTATCCATGCAAAAACGAGACAACCGCAGGGCCACGGACTAGCACAAAGGGAAGACATTCAGTCCTTCGCGGTATTCGTGTTCTCTGTGGTCGATCCTCGAATCTGCGGCTTGTTACGAATTCACGACAGCGTAACTGGTGGGGTCTTGACAAGCGGCCACGCCGTTCTACAATACCGGAAAATTCCGGCGAAATTGTCCTCGTAGTCGATAGGGATGTTCCGGATTTATGACCCCAAAGTCGCCCCCCTCTCCGCAAAGCGTAGATATGAAACCACCCTGCAAGCATCCGCGCGTACAAATCGTGAGCCGCGATCAAGAGTCGGAATTCGTCGAGTGCAAGGAGTGCGGCGAGATTTTCGAGTCGAGCGAATTCAAAGACATGGGTATCGAAGAGAACACGCAAGAGCGCGAGATGTGAACTTCCGCTGATCTCCACGACGTTGGTCCGATCTCAACGAAGCGGAAGTGCGGCTTCTGCCGAGAAATCCATGGGCGCGAAGTCTTTCACCAGAAATTTTGGATAAGCGGCGGCAGCGATCATGGCCGCGTTGTCGGTCGAGAGCGGACGCGAGGGGAAGTAAACGGGCAATCCGCGCTCCGCACCTTCGCGCTCGAAAGTCTGACGCAATTCCTGGTTGGCCGCGACTCCGCCTGTGACGAAGAGAGTGGCGACATTGCAGGCTGCGGCCGCGGCCAGCGTTTTTCCGACCAAGTCTTCGATGAGCGCGCGCTGGAACGAGGCGACCAGATCGAGCGTGAGCTTGTCGCAGTGCGCGAGATAGTCCTCAAGCTTCGGCTTGGGAGTTTTCAGGAGTGCTTGACGGCGGGCCTCAACGGCTTCCCGCATGTTGTGGGTTTCAACGTAGCGCAGGATGGCCGTTTTAATTCCGCTGTACGAGAAATCGAATCGAGGACGGTCGTCTTCCGGCAAAACTTGTTTTCCGTCGTGGCGGCCGCGGCGGTCGCGATGCTTGATCTGGGCCGGCGGGAACTTCACGGCTTTCGGATCACCATGGGTTGAGAGGCGATCGATCACGGGGCCTCCGGGATAGCCGAGGCCGAGGAGTTTGGCGACTTTGTCGAAGGCTTCTCCAGCGGCGTCGTCACGGGTGTGGCCGATGTTTTCGTACGACCATGAGTCACCCTTCTGAGTGGCGAGATACAAATGCGTATGGCCTCCGGAGACGACGAGCGCGAGAACCGGGAATTGCAGCTCGTGATTGCCCTTTTGGCGTTCCTCGAGCAGCACCGCATGAATGTGTCCTTCGAGATGGTTCACGGCGATTAGCGGCTTTTCGAGCGCGAAGGCCAGCGCCTTGGCGTAGCTGATGCCGACCAGCAACGCTCCGGCGAGGCCGGGACCCTGGGTCACGGCAATGGCATCCACAGAATCGTAAGTACGGTTGGCTTCTGCCAATGCCTGGCGAACGACCGGCACGATTGCCTTCAGATGCTCGCGGGAGGCGAGTTCGGGGACAACTCCCCCATAGGGCTGGTGCGTAGCGATCTGCGAAGCAACGACGTTCGAGATGAGCTGCTCACCCGAACGCACCACGGCCGCTGCGGTTTCATCGCAGGAGCTTTCGATGCCGAGGATGTAGGCGTCGGGCATGTCACTTCCAGTTTCGCGTTTCGGGTTTCAAGTTTCAAGTGCGCGGGGAGTCGACCGCGTGCTGGAGCTAGTGATCGTGCTCGCCGGCGGTATCATGAAATCAGGATGAACGGGGAATCTGTCGAACTGAAGCAGGCGGCGACGGGCATCGTCCGGAAGCTGCGGGAGCGCGGCCTCCAGGCGTATCTCGTGGGCGGATGCGTGCGCGATCTGCTACTGGGACGTCCTCCGAAAGACTACGACGTCGCAACCGACGCGACGCCGTGGCAGGTCATGGAGATTTTCCCCGAGACCTACGCCGTTGGAGAGCAGTTCGGGGTCGTGCTGGTCCCCGTCGCGAGCATCGCAAGCGACGTCTGCGCTCAATCTTCTTCGAAGTCCTCATGTGTTGAGGTGGCAACGTTTCGCAGCGACATTGGCTACTCGGACGGGCGGCATCCGGACGAAGTGCGCTTCAGCAAGGATCCGCGCGAGGATGTGGCGCGGCGCGACTTCACGATCAACGGGATGATGCTCGACCCGGTGAGCGGCGAGGTACTCGATTTCGTTGGCGGGCGCGAGGATCTGGCTGCGGGACTGATCCGAACCATAGGCGATCCCGAGCGCCGTTTTGGCGAAGACAAGTTGCGCATGTTGCGCGCGGTGCGGTTCGCTTCACGATTTGAGTACGCGATCGATCCGGCGACATTCGCGGCAATAAAGAAGCTGGCTGAGCAGATCAAGGTCGTATCGCGCGAGCGAATCCGCGAAGAGCTGACTCGCATGCTGACGGAAGGCCACGGGCGGCGGGCATTTCTGCTGCTGGACGAGAGCAGGCTGTTGCAGCACGTTTTGCCGGAGATTTCGGTGATGAAGGGGGTGCAGCAGCCGCCGGAATTTCATCCGGAGGGCGACGTATTTGTGCACACGCTGCTGCTGCTCGATTATCTGCCGCAGCCTTGCCCGATGACGCTGGCCTGGGGAGCGCTGCTACACGATGTGGGCAAGCCGGCGACATTTCGCGTGGCGCCCGATCGCATCCGCTTCGATAACCATGTTGAGGTCGGCGTCAAGATCGCGGAACAGATTTGCCGGCGGCTGCGGTTCTCCAACGACGAGACCGAACTGATTCTGGCGCTCGTCGACAATCACATGCGCTTCATGGATGCGATGAAGATGAAGCAGTCGACGCTGAAACGGTTCATGCGCCTGCCGGAATTCGGCGAACATATGGCTCTGCATCGCGCCGACTGCCTGGCCAGCCATCGGAATCTGACGACCTATGAGTGGATTCGCGAAAAACAGAAGGAAACTCCGCCAGAAAATATGCGGCCCTCGCCGCTTGTGACTGGGGACGATCTCATTGCGGAGGGGCATGCGCCAGGGCCGAAGTTCCGCGACATTTTGAATGCCGTGGAAGACGCGCAACTCGAGGGGCGTCTGCCGACGCGAGATGCGGCGCTGGAGTTTGTGCGGCGCGAATTTCCTGCGTGATCCACAGCCGCGAGCTCTCAAACGGAATGTTAAAATCAAGATTCCTGCGGGGCATCCTGGTCCCGCAGACATGCGAGTTATCCCATGGAGCAAGCAGGTTCGGACCTGGAAAAAATCGTCGCCCGATCGCTGCGGCAGGCGCCTCCCGCACAGGCTCCGCTGATGGCGTGGCCGGTCGTCTGCGGGTCGGCGGTGGCCGAGCGAACACGCGCCTTGAGCTTTCTGGATGGCGTGTTGCGCGTAGCCGTGCCGGATCTCGGATGGAGATCGGAACTGCAGATTCTGGCGCCGCGCTATCTCACCGCCATCAATCGATACACGCTCGAAATGGTGCACCGGATCGAGTTCGTCGTGGAGCGTCAGGAAGATCCAAGGAAGAGCGTTCGCTGAGTCGCCATGAAAGTTACTGAGCACGATGTCGCCTACGTCGCGGATCTCGCCAACCTTGACCTCACCGATGAGGAACGCAGCGGCATGTTGCGCGACCTGAACTCGATTCTCGAGTACATCGACCGGCTGAATGAACTGGACACGTCGGATGTGCCGCCAATGGCGCAAGTTTCGGACCGATACGGCGTGGATGAATCGAAGAAGGGCAGCGAGCGTTTTGCGTATGCCAGCCGCGAGGACATTCTCGAAGGTCTGCGCAAATCGTTGCCGCATGAAGAAGCGCTGGCGAACGCGCCCGATGCGGATGAAGATTTCTTTCGCGTACCCAAAGTGATTGAAAGATAACTTGCGTAAATGAACAGACCTTTCACGGTGGCGTTGTGTCTGTTATTGAGCTCTCCCATCTCTTTCGCACAATCGAAGACTCAAGAGCCACTTCGCTTTGATCTCTCAAAGATCGGAATGGTGATCAACGGCGAACAAATGTGCAATGACACAAATCCGCGGCTTCAAGACATTCCATCGCCGACAATGGAGCAGATCATGGCAGGCGGACCACGGTCCGTGCCAGTCTTAATCGAAATGTTGGGCGATCGGCGGATGGCGCAGACGAAGGAACCTATTATCTGTTATTGGCCAGACATGACAATCGGTGATATCTCGTTCTGTCTGCTAACGACTCTGTTTATGGACCCGAGGGGAAATACAACCGTGCCAGGCACAAGTTGGAACGATATGTTAGGTCGGCATGACCGTCCCGCCTGGGATCAACTGCATTGGTTCATCAAGAAGAACGGTGCGGTCGCGCTTCAGACGAAATGGCGACGGGTCTGGGCCCGATACTCGCGTGCAACGGAGTGGGACATTAAAGAAAGATGTTTCAAGCTGAAGATCAGCAAATGAGGCTAGACTCCCTCACGATTGATGCCGCACGCTCTGCGGTTCAGGAGCGAAAGATCTCCGCGGTCGCGCTGGCCGAAGCGCATTACACGCTCATCCAGAAAGAAGACGGACCGATTGGAGCGTTTCTCACGCTGTCGAAGGAACGCGCTCTGGAGCAGGCGGCGCGCATCGATCGAATGGCAGAAGAGGGCAAGGCGCTCCCCTCGCTGGGCGGCGTGCCGGTCGGCATTAAGGACGTTATGAGCACGCGCGGCGTGCGCACGACGGCCGGATCGAAAATTCTCGAGAAGTACGTTCCTCCTTACGACTGCACGGCGGCGGCGCGTATGGAAGCCGCGGGTGCGGTCATCCTCGGAAAAATGAACTGCGACGAGTTCGCGATGGGCTCGTCGAACGAGAACTCGGCGTATCAGCCGGTGCGCAATCCGCGCGACCTGAACCGCGTGCCGGGAGGATCGTCGGGCGGTTCAGCTGCGGCGGTTGCGGCCGACATGGCCGTCGCGACGCTCGGTTCGGATACGGGCGGCTCGATTCGCCAGCCGGCATCGTTCTGCGGCGTCGTTGGATTGATGCCGACCTACGGCCGCGTGTCGCGCTATGGGCTGATCGCGTTTGCGTCGTCACTTGATCATATCGGCCCGCTGACCAAGACGGTGAAAGATGCGGCGATCGTGCTGCAGACAATTGCGGGGCGCGATCCGATGGATTCGACTTCGGCGGATGTCCCGGTGCCTGACTATGTGGCGGAACTTGAAAAGCCAGTCCGCGGATTGAAGCTCGGCGTCGCGAGAGAATATTTCGGTGAGGGACTCGACGATGAAGTGCGGCAGGCCGTCGAGAGCGCGATCGAAAAGCTGAAGGCGCTTGGCTGCGAGATTGTTCCCGTATCGCTTCCGCACACGCCTTACGCCATCCCGACGTATTACCTGATTGCGACGGCGGAGGCATCGTCGAATCTGGCACGGTATGACGGCGTGCGCTACAGCCATCGCGCGCGCGGCGTGAAGACTCTTTCGGAGATGTATCGCCGCAGCCGCGACGAAGGATTCGGACGGGAGGTAAAGCGGCGCATCATGCTGGGGACATACGCGCTCAGCGCGGGCTACTACGATGCGTATTACCTGAAAGCGCAGAAGGTTCGCACGCTGCTCACGCGCGATTTCGAAGAGGCGTTTCAGAAGGTGGACGCGATTGTTACGCCGACCAGTCCGACAGCAGCATTCCGGCTCGGCGAGAAATCGAACGATCCGCTTGCGATGTATCTGGCTGACATTTACACGGTGACGGCAGATCTGGCGGGGATTCCGGGGATCTCGGTTCCGTGCGGGGAGACGCACGAAAAACTTCCAATCGGGTTGCAGATTCTCGGGAAGCACTTCGACGAGGGTACGGTCCTGCGGATCGCGAATGCTTACGAGCAGGCCGCATGAAACAACAGTTACAATGCGTTCCTTCGCGGTACTTCGTGTCCTGAGTGGTTTAAGAATTTAAACTCGTGTAGTAGCTTTCACCGGCGCAACCGCGGCAAAGAATCTTTCCGCCCCGGCGCACTTCTCTACGGAAGTTGATCCCTTCACCGCACTGCTCGCAAACGATCCGCTCGCCCTTGTAACCAGGAAATTCTTCGGGCGGGAGATCGACTTTCACCCATTGCGTCGTGAACAGCTCTGCGTCGGAGATCTCGCGGTAGGCGAGCATCTGCTGCTGATTCTTGTTTTCGATTTCGGGATGCAGTTGACGCGCGAGCACCTTGGACGATTCTTTCGCCGCGATGCGGATCGCTTTGCCGCTATTCACATCAACAAACGTGGCGGCGACTTTGCCCCAGTCGCGAAATTTCAAAGCGCGCTTTCCGAGGCGGCATCCGGTGACGACTGCGACCGCGTCGGTCGCGCAGCGGTCGATTTCGACGAACGTCACCAGGCGCTTGCGATCTTTGCCGTGCGGATCGTCGATCTCCAACTTTCGCAGGCCAAGCATGGCGAGGCGGACTCCGAGAACCTGCCCGGCGCACAGATGTCCGTGGGCTTGTTCGGCATCGCGAAGATATTCGTCGAGGGATTTCACAAGGCAGCTATTCAGCTATCAGCGGTCAGCTTTCAGCTTAACATCAGGCGACGGTTGCTCTTGCGCAGTTACTTCCGGCGCCAGCGTATTCCGTCTTTCGTGATTTCTACCAGGATTCCCGCGTCGCCGAGTTCGGCACGGATCGAGTCGGATTTCTTGAAGTCGCGAGCCGTGCGGGCCGTCTTCATTTCTGCAATTTTCGCTTCGATTTCGGCATCAGAGAGTTGCCCCGAGCGGACAGCCTCGCGCAGTTCATTGCTGATGTCGTTTTCCCGTCCCTCGGTCTGAGCCCATTCGATTACCTTCTTCATCTTTGGGGCATCGTCATCTTCGAGGACGGCGAAGATTTCATCAAACTTCGCGAGGGCATCGAGCAGAGGCGGAACGTCTTCCTTCTTCAAAGAGCCGTTGTCGAATGCGGTGTTCGCCTGCCGCACCATTTCGAAGATCGCCGCCTGGGCTTGCGCGGTGTTGAGATCGTCTTCCAATGCGGCCCGCGTGCGCGCGATAGTATCTGTTGCGAGAGACTGAATCTCGGCCGTGGATCCGGCCGCGAAATTGCCCTTATGCAGGCGAAGCCGAAAATTCCGCAGGCGATCAACCGACACCGCTGCCTGCTTCAGCCCGTCGAAGGTGAAATTCAGCTGATTGCGATACGGAACCGACGTCAGGAGATAGCGAATCGATGACGGCTTGTGCCCCTTGAGGACGAGATCGCGAAGCGTAAAAAAGTTGCCGAGGCTCTTCGACATCTTCTCGCCTTCGACCAGCAGGAAGCGCGCGTGAAACCAGAAATGCGCAAAAGGCTTGCCGGTCTGCGATTCCGACTGCGCGATTTCATTTTCATGATGCGGGAAGATCAAGTCTTCTCCGCCGGCGTGAAGATCGAAGCTTTCGCCAAGTTCCTCCATCGACATCACCGAGCATTCGAGGTGCCAGCCGGGGCGTCCCGGACCAATCTTCGTATCCCAGAAGGCTTCGCCGGGTTTCGGCGCTTTCCAGAGGGCGAAATCACGGGCACTGTCTTTGTCGTACTCGTCGACGTCGACGCGGGCGCCGTTGAGAATCCCGCTGAAATCTTTCTTTGACAACTTGCCGTACTGAGGAAATTTGGCGATGCGGAAGTAATAGGAACCGTCATCGGTGCGGTAGGCAATGCCCTTTTCCGCGAGCTTCGCGACGAAGGCAGCCATCTCGGGGATGTGTTCGGTGGCACGCACGAGCGTGGGCTGCTCGATGCCGATCATCGCGGCGTCTTCAAGAAACGCCTTCTCGTATTTCGCCGTGTATTGCTGCACCGTGACGCCGTCGCGAGCCGAGTTGCGGATGATCTTGTCATCCACGTCGGTGATGTTCATGACGTGATGCACTTTGTATCCGCTCTGGCGAAACAAGCGCCGCAGAAGATCGACGGCAATGAATGTACGGAAGTTGCCGATATGGCCGTAGTCGTAAACGGTCGGGCCGCAGGCGTACATGCGGACTTCGGCGTCGCGCAGAGGACGGAACTCCTCTACTTGCGAGGACATGGTGTTGTAGAGGCGAAGGGGCATAGTTGAGCCGGAGTGCCGCCAAGCGAACCTAAGATTTTAGGGATGCGCGGAATGCGGGTCAAATGCCATCAATGATGCGGGCCTTGCGCAGGAGGCAGGAAGTGCGTGGGATCCTTGAGGCGCTGTTGCACGAGAATCACATAATGCAGGGCAGAAACGATGGTGAAGATGAAGGTCGCACGGAGAAATACAGTGCGGGCGATCCATATCCAGCGGACCGCTTCCACCTGAAACAGGAGCACGAAAAACACGGCGGCGATCTGAGAGAAGGTATTGGCCTTCCCGAAGATGCTGGGGCGGAAGTCGCGTAATCCGGCGATCGCAAACAGCACGGCGCTTGCAGCGAGAATCGAAATGTCGCGGCTGAACACCAGTACGGTGAATTTCCACGGAATCTTGTGCAGGATCGAGAGCACAAGAAACATGGTGCTGAGCAGGAGCTTGTCGGCAATCGGATCTAGATACTGCCCCAGCAGCGTTTGCTGATGAAGCGTGCGCGCGAGCAGGCCGTCGAGGCCATCGCTGAATCCGGCAACGATGAAAACGACCAATGCCCACAAGTAACGCCCGTCTACAAGATGAATCACGATGAACGGGACGAAGATCATCCGCAGCAGCGTGAGCTGGTTGGGAGCTGTGAGGACTTTCGAGAGCTTCACGCACGCTCCTTCGATGCATGAGGTCGCGAAAGATCGGCGGCGTTGATGGCGCTCTTTTCAGTATGTGGCGAGAGGGCATCTGCGGGATTGATGCCGGTCTTCGAAAGAAAGCGCTGCGAGAGCGATGGCAGTCCGCCGTCGGGGAGATCGAGTTCGAGGCGCTCGATGCGGTGCATGGGGAAGAATACGACGGCAGGCGTGAACGGTTCGCCGTCGCGGACCATTACGGTGAGATCTTCGAATGAAGCGAGTTCGGCGCCGCTGAGACTGAGCCCGGCGGGCGCGAGGGCGAGGATCATCCCCCAAAATTTTTCGCGCGGATTCGACAGCGTGGCGATCACCAGAGCGCCCGGCGAGAAGGGCTCCTTTTGAACGGCAGGAGTGTTTTTGGCCGCGCCCCGAGCATCTCTTGCCATAGCAAAGATTGTCACCGGGAGAGGCGTGCATTGCAAATCAGATTTAGGGCGCATCCTGTTTGGGCCTTGCGGACAACTCCGGTATGCTGAGCGGACATGCCTGGGGACGCAAATATCCCGGTGATCGAGTTTCGCCATGTTGCCTATCGGGTCGATGGAGTGCAGGTTCTTTCCGATCTGAACCTGCAGGTCGACCGCGGCGAGACGCTTGTGTTACTGGGCCGCAGCGGCTCGGGCAAGACAACCTCGCTGAAGCTGATCAACGGCCTGGCTTCGCCCTCGTCGGGAGAGGTGTGCGTAAACGGCACACCGAACCAGCAATCAGACCTGATTCGATTACGGCGCAGCATTGGCTACGTGATTCAGGATGTCGGCCTGTTTCCGCATTTCACGGTCGAGCGAAACATCGCTCTGGTTCCCAAGATTCAAGGCTGGCCGCAGGATCGAATTCGTGCGCGAGTGCAGGAATTGCTGCAGGTGGTCGGGCTCGGGCCGGAAATGGCGTCACGCTATCCGCATCAGTTGTCGGGAGGGCAGCGGCAGAGAGTGGGCGTTGCCCGGGCCTTGGCGGCGGATCCGGAGATTCTTCTGATGGACGAGCCTTTTGCCGCGCTCGATCCGCTGACGCGCGACGAACTGCAGCGCGAATTTCTTTCCCTACAGCAGAGGCTTCATAAGACCGTCGTGTTCGTGACGCATGACCTCCGCGAAGCACTGCGCTTGGGATCGCGAATCGCGCTGATGGAAGCCGGGAAGCTGGTGACAGTCTTGCGGCCAGAGGAATTTGTGAAGTCGAGCGATCCCTGGGCCGCGGCTTACGTCAGGGCATTCGGAGCAGGATTGGAATCGGCGGCAATTCGAGGCACATCATGAACGTACTCCGCTTCATGCTGGAAAACCGCGGACAGGTTGTGGAGCTCAGCCTGGAACACTTGTGGCTCGTCGGGCTCTCGACTGGGTTCGCCATGCTCATCGGGATACCGCTGGGCATTTTGATCGCGCATCGTCCGCGCTTCAACAAACCGGTGCTGACGAGCGCAAATGTTATCCAGACGATTCCCAGCCTGGCCCTGTTCGGATTTTTGCTGCCGGTGCCATGGCTCGGGGATCGCGCCGACCGGCTGGCGATTCTCGCGCTGACGTTATACGCGTTGCTTCCGATTATCAGGAACACGTACACCGGAATTCGCGGAGTCGATTCCGCCGTTGTGGAAGCCGGGCGAGGAATGGGGCTGACGGAATCGCAACTTCTCTTCCAGGTGGAGCTGCCGTTGGCAGTGAGCGTAATTCTCTCAGGAGTACGCGTCGCGATCGTAATTTCTGTTGGGCTGGCAACGATCGCTGCGGCAATCGGGGCTGGCGGATTGGGAGAATTCATCTTTCGCGGACTGGCGATGGTCGACAACCGCGTCATTCTGGCCGGAGCCATTCCGGCGGCGATTCTGGCGCTTCTCGCGGATTTCGGCGTGGGATGGCTGGAGAGGCGACTGCAGGCGCGATGAGCGATCTCCGCGTAATTTCGTTGTCTCTTATCGTTGCCAGTCTGCTGCTCTCGTCCTGCGAACCTTCGCACTCTGACCGCATCGTGGTCGGGTCGAAGAACTTCACCGAGTCGTTCATCCTGGGAGAGCTCATCGCCCAACAGATCGAAACCCACACGCGCTTGAAAGTCGAGCGCCGGTTTTATCTGGCGGGAACCTACATTTGCCAGCAGGCGATGCTGGCCGGGCGGATCGATATCTATCCCGAATACACGGGAACGGCCTTGACTGCGATCCTCAAAGAGAACGCCAGCGGCGACAAACAGCAGGTATACGACCGCGTGAAGAGCCAGTATGAACACCGATTCGGGCTGACGCTGGGCCCAGAGTTCGGATTCAACGACACGTTTGCGATGGAGATTCGGGGAGAAGATGCGCGGCGGCTGAAAATCACGACGCTATCGGAAGCAGCACAATATACTCCGCAGTGGCGCGCTGGCTTTGGTTACGAGTTCATGGAGCGTCCGGATGGATATCGCGGCATGGTCGCGACCTATGGACTGCATTTTAAGGAGCAGCCACGCATCATGGATCTGGGATTGCTGGCGCGGGCCTTGAAAGATCGTCAGATCGATTTCGCAGGAGGAAATGCCACGGACGGGTTGATTCCCGCTTTCGATCTGTTTGCGCTGGCCGATGACCGCCACTATTTTCCCCCGTATGAGGCGGTGCCGATCATTCGGTGGCAAACTCTTCGCGAACATCCGGAAGTTGGTGAAGCACTGGCAGCGCTTCGGGATACGATTTCAGATCAGGAGATGCAGCGCATGAATTATGCGGTCGATGGGCAGCATCGGGATACGAAAGATGTGGTGCGCGAATTCCTGAAAGAGAAGGGTCTACATCATTAGACAGGGCCTAATGAAGTAGAGTGCCCTTCAGCGTCAGTTCTGCTCTGCCCTTCAAGATGATGCGTTCTTCAGAAAGTTCACACCAGAGTTCGCCGCCGCGTGCAGATAATTGCTTCGCGTGGAGTGTGGATTTCTTGAGGCGGCCTGACCAGTACGGGGTCAGCGCACAATGGACGGAGCCAGTGACTGGATCTTCCGGAACGCCGTAGCTAGGCGCGAAATAGCGCGAAACGAAATCCGAGTCGTTGCCGCCGGGCGCGGTCACTGCTACGGCGTGCGGATGCAATTGCTCGAGACTGGCGAAATCGGGCATGAGGGTGCGAGTCTCATTCTCGTTCTCGAGAACGACGATGTAGATGTCGTTCACTTCCAGGATTTCGGAAGGTTCTTTCCGCAGATTCAACGCGGCTCTCAGGCTGCCCGGAAAGTTCACGCACGGCAGCGGAATCAGGGCCGGAAAATTCATCGAAAGATTCTCGTCAGCCTTGCGAACGGTCAAAGGTCCGCTAAAGCGGGTCGAAAACTCGACCGCATCCAGCGTGGGTGTAAGCAGATTGAAGACCACGTATCCTGCCGCCAAAGTCGCATGGCCGCACAACCGGATTTCGCATTTCGGCGTGAACCAGCGCAGCTCGTAGCCTTGCTTACCCGACACCAGGAATGCCGTGGCAGAAAGATTATTTTCTGCAGCGACTTTGCGCAGGGCTCCATCATCTAACCACGAGTCTAAGAGGCAGACCGCTGCCGGGTTGCCGCTGAAGCGTCCGGTAGTGAATGCGTTGACGTGAAAAAGTGGGACTTGCATCTGCTTGATTTTACTTGCCGAACGGCACATGCAACACGGCCGTAGGCAGTGTTTCGTTGCGGACCATGACGAGGCGGTGATACTCTTTGACACCCCGCCGCGAGGAACGCAAACAGCCCGTCCAGCGCGGCAATGGAAGTCTTCTGTGGGGACATCCAAGCTGGTTCGCTCCACTTTTCGTCTCCTAGCTTAGAGAGATACATTCCGCCGCTCGAACTCTGAACTCGACTGGAGGCCTGAATGCTCGCAGCCCAACGAGATCTCGCGATTGGACATCCCTTGCTGGAACGAGTCTCGGATGCTCGCCGCAGAAGCGACGCTCTGTTTGAGATCGTCCGAGAAGAGGCCATTTTCGATCGGCCGATCCCCGAGCGCCATCGGATCATCTTTTATGTGGGGCATCTCGAAGCCTTCGACTGGAATCTGCTCCACGAAAATGTTTTTGGCCTGAATAGTTTTCACCCGGAATTCGACCGGCTGTTTGCCTTCGGGATCGACCCAGTCGGTGGAGGATTGCCGAAAGATCAGCCGGGCGACTGGCCTTCCCTCGATGCGGTTCGCGCCTACGTACGCCGGATTCGCGCTGCGCTCGACGATAAACTGTCTGCAATTTCGGACTCGGCTGAATTTACCCGCGACGGTTTCCCGCTCGAGACGCTGCTGAACGTGGCGATTGAGCATCGGCTGATGCATGTCGAGACGCTGGCGTACATGCTGCACCAACTGCCACTCGACCGCAAGATTCCGCAACTTAGTCCCCGCCTCCTTTCTTCTGACGACATCATCCCTCAAATGATTCCCATTCCAGCGGGGCCGGTGACTCTCGGGCTTCGGCGCAACGTCGGGGCTTTCGGTTGGGACAACGAATTCGAAGCGCACCGAATCGACGTACCTGCATTTGAGATCGATCGATACATGGTCAGAAACGGTGAATTTCTGAAATTCATGCAAGCCGATGGATACGATGCGCGCGAATTCTGGAGTGAGGACGACTGGAACTGGAAATCCGCACAGAAGATCAATGGTCCCGTGTTCTGGAAGAAGTCCGGAGACACATGGCTTTACAGAACGATGTTCGACGAGATTCCGCTTCCCGTGGACTGGCCGGTATACGTCAGTCAGGCGGAAGCCGCAGCATATGCGCGATGGGCGGGCAAGGCTCTTCCCACCGAGCAGCAGTGGCAGCGCGCCGCATACGGCAGCGGAAGGATCTATCCGTGGGGCGGTGAGGCTCCTCAACCGAAATTCGGCAATTTTGATTTTGCAAGCTGGGATCCCGCGCCGGTGAATGCTCATCCACAAGGCTGCAGCGAATTCGGAGTCGAGGGAATGCTCGGCAACGGCTGGGAGTGGACTTCCAGCGTGTTCGGGCCGTTCCCGGGGTTCGAGCCGTTCCCGTTTTATCGGGGATACTCGGCCGATTTTTTCGATGGCAAGCACTTCGTCATGAAAGGGGGCTCGGCTCGCACGGCAGCGTGCATGCTGCGCTCGACATTCCGCAACTGGTTTCAGGCGCATTACCAGTACGTATATGCGGGCTTCCGGTGCGTCAATGACTGAAAAGAGGAGTTTGATGATGCTTGTTCATGCGATCCCGACCAGCGTGCCGTACGAGTTTGCCTCCGATGTGCGGCAAGGCCTGACACACCCATACCAGAAAGAACTGCCTTCGAAATATCTCTACGACGATGTGGGATCGGCGCTGTTCGAGGTGATCAGTCACTTGCCGCAGTATGGGCTGACGCGCGCGGACGAACGTTTGTTGCGACGGCATGCATCGGAGATAGTGGAGCGCGTGGCCGGACCGGTTGCCGTGGCGGAACTCGGCAGCGGCAGCGGCAAAAAGACGCGATATCTGCTCGAGGCGTTCTGCCGGCGCCAACGCACTTCGTATTATCCCGTCGAAATCTCACACGCGGCGCTGGTAATGTGCGAGCGCGAACTCAGCGACATCGATGCGATCAGCATTGTCGGCTTCGAGCGTGAATATCTGGACGGCCTGCTCGAAGTGGCCGCCTACCGGAAGCCGGGGCAACATTTGTGCGTGCTCTTTCTGGGAAGTACGATCGGAAATTTCGACCGGGCGGCGGGGGTGAAATTCTTGTCGTCGGTTCGTGCGGTTCTGCTTCCGGGAGATTCTCTTCTGCTGGGGACGGATCTCGAGAAGCCCGCGTCTCAACTGATTCAGGCCTACGACGACGAACTCGGAGTCACCGCTGCTTTCAATCTGAATCTGTTGGGACGTGTGAACCGGGAACTCGGAGCGGATTTCGATGTCTCGCAGTTTCAGCACGTTGCCAGAATCAACGAAGAGGCGCGCAGCGTCGAAATGCATCTGCGATCGAGGCGGCGGCAGATGGTCAGTATTCCGTCCTCAGAAGTAGTTGTTGAGTTTGAGGAAGGGGAAACGATCTGGACGGAGAGCAGCCACAAGTATTCAGCCCAGGAAGTTTTCGAGATTGCACGGAATGCAGGTTTTCGCTGCGAAGTGCAGTGGATCGATGAGCAGTGGCCCTTTGCCGAAAACCTGCTCATCGCCGAGTAAGTGCGCCGGGATTTGGGACACGTCAGTACGATCCTGACCTGCGCCACGCCCGCAGGTTGATGGCGCTGAGTACCATGCAAAAGACGTTGGCGGGAATGAAGCCAAACTGCGCAGTTCGCAGACCGATTACGCAAATGATGACGCTATTCACTCCAGCTAACGCCCAACCTTCCCAACATCGCCGTCCCACTAAAATGGTGGACGCAATCGTTAACACGCAAGAAAGATAATCAAGACGAAGCACGACTGAAAGAACCTCCGCGAATCATTTTGAGTGAAAGAAGGCGTGTTTTTCTGTGATTATGGCCCTTCGTTACGTGACGGAAGTCACTTGCAACCGTGATTGATATCTTTTGGAGGAGCTTATGGCGAGCGAATGTACTCACCTGGATCAGATCAAGATCCGCAATACCAAGACGCACGTGTGCGAGGAGTGCGTGAAGATGGGCGACACATGGGTCCATCTGCGGTTGTGCCTCACGTGCGGCCATGTCGGATGCTGCGATTCGTCCAAGAACAAGCATGCAACCAAGCATTTCCACAAGGAGCACCATCCTCTGATCCGGTCGATTGAGCCGGGAGAGTCTTGGGTGTGGTGTTATGTTGACCAGATCGAGGCGGGAGAGCTTTAGACCTCTGTTTTGACGCGGTTGTGATATTTGACGCGACCACTTCGCCTGTCCGAGTATCTAAGCACTAGATTTCCTGGGGTAATCGCGTCGGCTTCCCGCCAGATTTCTGCCCGGTATCCTCATTTCCGGGCCGTGGGTGGTATATAGGCGCTGCCTTACCTTTTCGGAGCGCGATCATGGCGAAACCTATCTTACTGACCGTTGACGACGATGCCGACGTGTTGCGCGCGATTGAGCGGGACCTGCGCTCCCAGTACGGGAAGGATTACCGCGTAATCAGCAGCGACTCTCCCAACAGCGCGCTCGACATCCTGAAAGAGCTTAAGTTGCGCAGCGATGGTGTGGCGCTGCTGCTCGCAGATCAGCGGATGCCGCACATGGATGGCGTTGGCTTCCTGCAGGCGGCGCGGCAACTCTATCCGGGCGCAAAACGCGCGTTACTTACGGCTTATGCGGATACGAATGCTGCGATAAGCGCGATTAACGAAGCCAACATCGATTATTTCTTCATGAAGCCATGGGATCCACCGACGGAACACCTGTATCCACAACTGGATGATTTGCTCGACGACTGGCAAGCATCGTACCGGCCGCAGTTTCAAGGGATTCGAGTACTAGGAACGCGATGGTCTCCGAGATGTTATGAGTTGCGCGATTTTCTGGCCCGCAGTCATGTGCCCTATCAGTGGATCGATGTCGAGACCTCGGCCAATGATCCAGAGACAGAGCGCTTGGTCGAGGCTCTTGGTCCGGATGCGAATGAACTGCCGGTTGTATTGTTCCCCGACGGGGCGAAGTTGCTGAACAGCGCGCCTGCCGAGGTCGCTCAGAAGGTGGGCTTGCGCACTCGGGCCGATACGAATTTTTTTGAGTTCGCGATCGTAGGCGGAGGGCCGGCGGGGCTGGCGGCAGCAGTTTACGGCGCCTCGGAAGGGTTGAGGACCGTCATCGTGGAGCGCGAGGCTCCGGGCGGCCAGGCCGGAATGAGTTCGCGAATCGAAAATTATTTGGGATTCCCGACCGGGCTCAGCGGAGGAGATCTGGCGCGGCGGGCGGTCGTGCAAGCGCGGCGGTTTGGCGTGGAGATTCTTGCGCCGCAGTCGGTCGTCAGCCTGAGGACGGAAGGATCGTATCGCATTATCAAGCTGGCGGACGGGAACGAGATTTCCTGTCATGCGCTGATGATTGCCACGGGAGTGCAGTGGCGTCGACTGGATGCGCCGGGCATCGATCGACTGCAAGGCGCGGGCGTGTATTACGGAGGCGGCACGACAGAAGCGCTGTCATGCAAGGGCGAGGTTGTCTACGTAATCGGCGGCGCGAATTCGGCGGGGCAGGCGGCGATGAATTTCTCGAAATATGCCGAGCGCGTGGTGATCCTTGTACGGGGCGATGGCCTCTCGAAGACCATGTCGCAGTATCTGATCGATCAGATCAGGGAAACTGCGAATATTCAAGTGTGGACTCATGCCAGCGTAGCGGAAGTCCACGGCGATACGCATCTGGAAGAAGTTTCGGTTCTCTGTTCCGATACAAACAAAGTCGAGCGCGTTCCGGCAAGCTCGATGTTTATCTTTATCGGCGCGTTGCCACGCACGGATTGGATGGGCGACGCGATCGAGCGTGATGACCGCGGATTTATCCTCACCGGTCCTGACCTGATGCGTGGGGGCAAGCGTCCGAAGGGATGGACGCTCGACCGGGATCCTTTTCTGCTTGAGACGAATGTTCCCGGGATTTTTGCAGTCGGAGATGTGCGGCATGGATCGGTGAAGCGCGTGGCCTCGGGAGTAGGTGAAGGTTCTGTGGGCGTGCAATTCATTCATCAATATTTAAGCAAGGTCTAAATGACCGACCCTTCCGAATTCTTGCGAAAGACCTCCGCGTTCGAAGGCCTGCCGGACGACCAGATTGCCTGGTTCCTCAGCCAATCGAAGGAAATTCAACTCAAGGCGGGCGACGTGTACGCGCGGCAGGGCGATCCCGCCGAAGCGATGTTCGTATTGCTCGAGGGTAAGTTCCAATGGCGCGGAGAATTTGGCGGCCAAGCGTTCACCGTTGATCTCGAACCGGGCGAAGTCACGGGCGTTCTGCCGTTCTCCCGAATGAAGAAGTACAGCTTGAACGGACGCGCGGTAACGGCTGGACGCGTGCTTCGTTTCCCAGCCGCGAAGTTTCAGGAACTCGTGCAGAAGATGCCGGAACTGGCGACGCGGTTGGTCGGCATGATGTCCGACAGAATTCGCGAAGCTACGCGCTTTGAACAGCAGCGGGACCGGCTGGCGGCGCTGGGCAAGCTCTCGGCGGGACTGGCGCATGAACTGAACAATCCCGCATCTGCCGCAAAGCGCGCGACGAGCCAGCTCCGCGACATGTTGAAGCGAGTGCGGGACGCCAGTCACGAACTTGGACGCCGTGATCTGACTGCTGCGCAACGAGCGGAAATCGAAAAGTTGGAGGCTTCCATCACGCAGGCGGATGGTCCGCCTCCAGATGCGCTGACGGCTGATGCGCTCGAGGATCGAATCGATTCGTTGCTGCGCAGTCATGGACAGAACGATCTCTGGCAGCTTGCAGGCGATCTGGCACGGCGAAACTTCAAACCGGAATCGCTCGAAACGCTCTTTGAGACGCTCGAACCCGATACGGCCCGCGCTGCGCTGGTGAGAATTTCCACCTCAGTCGAGATTTCCGGGTTGCTCAATGAAATTGAGAGCAGCACTTCGCGGATTTCCGATCTCGTTCGCGCCATCAAGGAATATACGTTCATGGATCAGGTTCCGATCCAGAACGTAGACGTGGTGAAGACTCTGGAGACAACCCTCACGATTCTCAATCACAAGTTGAAGAAGGGCGTGGTTGTGAAGCGCGATTACGTGCAAGCGCCTGTTCTTGTCAATTCGTTTGGCAGCGAATTGAACCAGGTGTGGACGAACCTCATCGACAACGCGATTGATGCCATGGGTGGAAAGGGCGAACTGCGCGTGCGCACGTACTTGGACGACGGTTACGCGATCGTGGAGATTGGCGACAATGGGCCGGGAATTTCTCAGGAAGTTGAGCCGCACATTTTCGAGCCGTTCTTCACGACCAAAGGCGTGGGCGAAGGGACAGGGCTCGGTCTCGATACGGTGCAACGGATCGTAAGGAAGCATCGAGGAAGCATTCAGGTTCATTCCAAGCCCGGAGACACGGTTTTTCAGGTTGTGCTGCCAATTTCTGAGAACCCGAGTTAAGACATCTCTGTTCAACCGGTTCGCGTCAAAGGCTCCCTATGAATTCAAACTTCGCTATCTGGTTTGCGTTTGGGATCGGCTTCGTCGCCGGGCTGCGATCGTTTACGGCGCCGGCGATCGTCGCATGGTCGGCATACCTTCGCTGGATCCTGCTGAAGGTTTCTCCGGTAGCATTCATGGCTTCGAAATGGGCGGTGATCGTCTTTACCATTCTAGCCGTGATCGAATTGGTGCTAGACCAATTGCCAAATACGCCGCCGCGCACCGGCGCCGTTGGGTTGTCTGCACGAATCATAACGGGCGCTCTTACTGGAGCATGCATCGCGGTAGCCAGTTTCGCCACGTTATGGGTCGGAGCGCTCTGCGGGGCAATCGGCGCGATCGTGGGCGCGTTTGGTGGCTATAACGCGCGGGTTGGGCTGGTTCGGATTTTGCGCGTCCCTGACTTCGTGGTCGCAATTCCCGAAGATCTGGTTGCGATTGGGCTCGGATTGTTCTTTGGCTCCCGATGATGGGAACCTGCAGGACTTTTTGAATGAGTAACGCGCAGCAATACGACGCAATCGTTATCGGTTCAGGACAGGGCGGAAATCCGCTGGCGGAGGCGTTGGCGGCGGCAGGCAAGCGGACCTCGATCATCGAACGCAGGCACGTCGGCGGCACGTGCATCAATGAAGGATGCACTCCGACGAAGACGATGATTGCCAGCGGCCGAGTCGCTTACCTAGCGCGACGCGGGGCGGATTATGGCGTGCAGACCGGCGCGGTCCGCATCGATATGGAAAAAGTCCGCCAGCGGAAACGCGATATCGTGGATAAGTTCCGTACCAGCGGCCAAACAGGCCTGGAAAAGACCGCGAATCTTGATCTGATCTTCGGGGAAGCACGATTCACGGGGCCGAAGGCCGTGGGGGTTCGACTCCATGACGGGAGCGAGCGCAGTCTCACCGCTTCGCAAATCTTCATCAATGCTGGCACACGAGCGTCGCGGCCGAAATTGGATGGGCTTGATCGCGTTCCATTTCTCGACAATGTTTCGATTATGGAACTCGATTCCCCGCCCGAGCATTTGTTGATCCTTGGCGGAGGATACATCGGACTGGAGTTCGGCCAGCTTTTCCGGCGCTTCGGAAGCCGGGTGACGATTGTGCAGCGCGCGGAGCAGTTGCTGACCAGGGAAGACAAGGATGTTGCGGATGAGATTGCGAAGATCCTGGGTGAAGATGGCGTTGAAGTGACGTTCAACGCGAGTGCGAGTCGCGTGGCTTATGCGGATGGAAAGTTCGGTCTGCACGTGGCTGCCGGTGGAAACGCGCAGACGCTGACCGGATCACATCTGTTGGTCGCAACCGGGCGCGTGCCAAACTCGGATACCTTGAATTTGCCCGCCGCCGGCGTCAGGACGGACACCAAGGGATGCATCGAGGTCAACGATCGGCTAGAAACGAATGTCGAGGGCATTTATGCGCTCGGCGACATCAAAGGCGGCCCGGCATTCACGCATATTTCATACGACGATTTTCGGATCCTGAAGTCGAATCTGCTCGATGGGAAATCGGCGTCGACTAAGGGGCGGCAGGTCCCTTATTGCGTGTTCATTGATCCGCAGTTAGGGCGCGTTGGACTGAGCGAAACAGAAGCGCGCGCCCAGGGCCGCAAGATCCGCGTGGCGAAACTGCCGATGACATCAGTTGCCCGGGCATTGGAAGTCGGCGAGACTCGCGGCTTCATGAAAGCCATCGTGGACTCAGACAGCACTCAGATTTTAGGAGCAGCAA
>Ga0070735_10001547_pt1 | contig 22092 bp, 26 predicted proteins | sample Coa_R1_FD_66443 | JGI IMG/M metagenome (GOLD analysis project Ga0070735, IMG submission 66443) | Surface soil microbial communities from Centralia Pennsylvania, which are recovering from an underground coalmine fire - Coalmine... | ecosystem: Environmental > Terrestrial > Soil > Unclassified ...
CGGCGTGATTTATTTGTGCATTATCGCGCTGGGCTTCGGCCGCAGAAAATTCAATGCGGATCACGTCGAAGTGAGCGGCCTGTACTGGCACTTCGTGGACTTGGTGTGGATGTTTATCTTCCCGATGGTCTATTTGATGTCCGTCAACCTGAAAGGCTGAGGAGTAAATCGAGCGATGAGCGCGCATGATACCACTGCCTTGGAAACGCACCAGCCCGGGACAAAAAAACTGTTCATGTGGGTTTGGTTTTGGCTGCTTATTTTGACGGGTGTCGAAGTTCTTCTTGCGTACATGAGACTCGAACCGCACCTGATGCTTGTACTCCTGATTGGACTTTCGCTGATTAAGTCTGCCCTGATTGTGGCGTATTTCATGCATTTGCGCTTTGAGAAGCTCGGTCTGTTCTTGATTATCGTTCCTACTCTGGTTTTCTGCCTGGTTATGATTTTGATTTTTGTGTTTCCGGATAGCCTGCGGATTGTGCGTTTGCACCCATGAGGTATTGGTTTTAAGTCGGAATTGGTGGAAAATAGAAGCAGTAGCGACCGAAGAGGTTTTGAAGATGCGGACCGTTCTTAAGATGCTCGTTGCAGGAGTTTCTGCGGCGCTCTGTGCTTCAGCAACTTTTGCTCAGGGCTGCGCTCTTTGCTATAGCGACGCCGCAGCTACCGGGCCGGCCGCCCAGGCGGCCTTGCGGCACGGGATTCTTATTCTTGTGATTCCGGCCACGTCGATTGTTGTGGGCTTTTTCTCGCTTCTCTGTATTCGACGCAACGTGCACCGCGAGTCGGTCGATCGTGTTCCCGCCACGTTTCATGCTCCTTCCAACTCGGTGTCCGAAATCGTTCTTCATTTGAATTAATTCATTTTCGGATTTCGCACGCGCCATTCCAGACGAAAATGATTCCGCGTGGCAAGCGCGCATCTGGTGCGTGTGTGCCGCAAGGGAATCAAAAGACACTTGGCAGGCAGAGAGATTTCGCAAGGGCTGAGTTCGTCTCAGCCCCCGCAAGCCCTGTTAGGTATTACGTTCCGTGTTTTTCGTGAAGGCCCGTACAAATTGTTACGGCGGATGTGGGGTCGATGGCGGTTGTGTCGAAATCGATGTGCTTAATCACGCCATCTTTGCCAATTACAAACGTCGTGCGCCGCGCAAATTCCACTTTGTCTGTTCCCATAGGGAAAGGTTGCACAATTCCGTATTGCTTCAGAACGGTGCGGTTCATATCGCTCAGCAGAGGAAAGGTGACGCCGATCTGCTTCGCGAATGCTGCGTTGGCTGGAGGGCTGTCGATGCTAACGCCGAAAATAACCGAATCACTTGCTTCAATCTTGGCCAGATCAGCCTGATAGGCCTGGAGTTCCTTCGTTCAACCACCTGTAAAAGCGAGAACGTAGAAGGCTAGGATGACGTTCTTCTTGCCCCGAAAACTGTCCAGTGACACTGAAGTATGTTGATCGCTGGGCAAAGAAAAACTCGGAGCAACGTCGCCGACCTTCAGGTTCGTCGTGGTGATTGCCGCTTGCTGATCCTGCGCTTGCGTCGCAAACGACAAAACGGAAAGCGCCAGGAGCAGTGCGGCCGCCATCGTAACGATTCGCTTCATGCACCTCTCTCCTTGAACAAAATTACTCGAACGAGACCATATGATAACAGAAGTACGCGCCGGAAGGTGCGATCGGGTTACTATGGCGCGAATCCCGCGCCAAATGGTCCCTAGCGTTCATCCATTTGCAAATATCTGAATGGGTCGCCGATGTTCTTGCGTAGCTCGCTCCAGAATTCGTCTGGTTTGGAAACAAACGCGGACACGACGCGAGGATCGAATTGCGTTCCCGAGAACTTTTTGATTTCGTCGCGAGCCGCCGAAATTGGCAAAGCCTTGCGGTAGGGCCGATCGGAACACATGGCATCAAGCGTGTCGGCCACGGCAAATATTCTGGCTCCAAGGGGAATTTCTTCGCCTTTCAAACCACGCGGGTAACCACTGCCGTTGTAGCATTCCTGGTGTGCGAGGACAATTTCGGCGGCATCTTTTAGAAAGGGAATCTTGTTCAGCACCGTGTAGCCGATGTCGCAGTGGCGCCGCATAAGCACACGTTCTTCGTCCGTGAGCGGACCAGGCTTTCGCAGGACTTGATCCGGGATTCCCATTTTCCCGATGTCGTGGAGGAAGGCGCCACGAGCGATGTGTCGCAACTGGTCGCGCTCGACTTTCATGATTTTCGCAATGAGGATCGTGATCGCGGTCACACGCTGGCAATGGCCTTCCGTTTCGGCGTCCTTCGCGTCAAGCGCGCCGCCGAGCGCTTCGAGAGTGTAGTCATACGATTGCTCAAGGTCACGCAGGGTCAAAGAAAGCTCCTGGGTACGTTTGGCGACGAGGTGCTCGAGTTCTTGCTGGTAGGAACGATTCTCGAGTACAAGATGCCGATGCTCCAGAGCACGCGAGACGCTGTGATAAAGCTGATCCTTCTCGAAGGGTTTCAGGATGTAATCGTAGGCTCCGGCGCGAATTGCTTCGAGGGCGATAGAAATGTCATGCATCGCGGTGACCATGATGACCGGAATGTCCTCATCCTGTGAGCGGACCTGCCGCAACAGCCGCATACCGTCCATTTCTGGCATTACGATGTCGCTGAGGACCAGATCATGCGAGTCATTCTTGATTTCCTGCAGGGCCTGAAAACCGTCGGGCACGACCGTGCAGTGGTACCCCTGGGCTTCTAGGAGGGTCGAAACGACCTCTCGAATCGCTTCTTCGTCGTCACAGACAAGAATTTTTTCCCCAGACAATGCATTCTCCCAGTCCGCCCATTATAAGGCTCCGTGTAACAGGCATAAGGCAGTATTGTCTTTGCGAGGGGCGTACGAGTTACGTTCGGCGAGCGATGTGCGCGAATTCGGCGGTTTTCAAAGTGCGTCGATAAGTGCTAACTGCTGAGTGCGCGCACAGGTCACCCGCCAACATCCGTGCGCATGCGCGAAGGAGAATGTTCCGCGATCAGAGCCATGCGATTTTCCAACTCGCTGGTTAATCCAGCAATCATCTCTGTGAGTCCAGCAAGCCCTTCCGGAGAGAAACTGCCCATAGCAAGTTTCAGCGCTACCATCCGATAGGAAAAGTGGAATTGTAGAGCGAGCCAAACCCACTCCCATTCTTGCCGTTTCCGGATTTCGGGGGAGAATGCGGCGATCAGGCGTGCCAATCGCTCGAGACGCCCGAAGTCCTGCCGCAGCCCGCTTAGGTATTGTTTGAGGATCCTGCGGCGCTCGCCACGCCATTTACTCTGAATGTGATGCGGCGCTCGCTCACGCATGAATTGAATGTCTTCCTGGCTCAGCAACTGGCTGATCTGCGGAAAATGCCGGCAGTTTACCGGAAGAACCTTCTCGATCTCGCGTGTGTCAAAGGATAAAGATGGTTCAGCCGCTGGCGAGCCGAACAAAAGCCAGAATACAGCGAGAAGAATCGCGAGTGAAGCCAGAACGGCCAAAAAAACTGTCATTTCCACATCTCCAGCAAACGGCTATTCAATTCGCGAAGCCGCAAAGTCATCTGCGGTGCGAGACGATCGTATTCACCCGGACCCAGAAGGACCGGTGCCGGCTGCCTGGCGGGAAGCGGCTTCCACAAGGCCACGAGCCAGAAAATCGTCGCAATGTTGAACGATGTTTGACGGATAATTTGCAAAACAGGAAGATGGGTCATTGGCTCACCCCTAAGAAACGTGTTATTGGCGACCTGTACCGCGGAATAAAATCCGAGACCCAGCGCAATCCACGCCAAGTGCCTGTCGATCCAGACACCGTAATACCGGCAGAAAATCAGTCCGAAAATTAAAATGCTGACCACCGTGAATTCCAAGCCTCGTTCTGCCATCAACGTGGTCGCTGAAATTGGATGCACTCGCTGCCGAGATGTGGCCGCAGCGCTGCCGGCAAGCACCAATCCCAGCGTGATCAACAGCGGACGGCAGAGCTTCCAAATGCCTGTGTACCGGGACAGAAGGGCTTGACATATTTCGTACACAACGATTGCGCGAATCGATACCTGAACAGCTTGCATCGCCCAATAAACATAGAAAGACGTATGCGATCTGATTCCAGCGAACGAGTAGGTCAGCGAAACGATTGCCTCATTCGCAACCAGAATACAGAGGTAGATTGTGAAGACCGGAAGTTGATCGAAAAGCTTCCGGCGCAGAGCGAAAGTTAAGACCACAACCTCAATGAGGACGGTGGCCGCCCAATGGACGGACTCAAATAACGAAAGGCCCATACGCCGGGGTGCACTATACCATTTCGATGTCGGTTACGTCTACCGGAAGGCACCCCGGCGTTTCGTTGCCTTAGGCATTAGCTCTAATCGCAGAAGGCACCGATAAGTCCGGGAACGGAGGCATTGGAGTGCCGCCGTCGGCCCACAAATGAGTCGTCGAAGCCGCTATATCGGGGAACGGAGGCATTGGAGTACCGCCATCCGCCCAAACGGTCGGACTCGACCAAGTGTTTACCGACTGCGTGTTGACGCTGAAACTCGCCGGGGCTACTATCACCAACAGTAACGCAAGAACAAAGAGCAAAGCGATTGTCCGTTTCATCGTGGAAGACCTCCTGCGGGCGTATATGTCATGCACGCAGCACAGCAGGAGTTGATGGGATCGAAATGTTCCGACGACAGAACAGGTTAGAAAATGGAAGCTCTAGATGAATTCCAACAGAACCACCGCGTAATCGAGGATTTCGCCTCGACTACACTTGCGGGAATTCCGGGAGACCTTTGCCGCTTGCTGCACGTAGCGACGCTCCGAGACATGGGGACGGGCCGGTACCGGCATGCAGGGCTAGAGACGATCTATTCCGAACCGGCGGTTCACCAGGCACTTTGGCTGTGCCACCAGGAATTATTTGAGAGGATTTTGGAAACATCTCTGGAACGACAGGAAGGGGAGTTGCGGAAATGCCTGGAAGGCCTCGGCGGCCGCGCCGGCGAGATTGCCGGACGTTGGCAGGAGCACGAATTTTACAGAGTGCTTATTCCGTCTGGCGTTCCGTCTTATTTGCGCGAGCTTTTCTGTTCGAACATTGGCGTTTTGCTGGACCTGATTGCCGAAGAGGGCCCTAATCCGCAACCAGACGCATAGACACACCAACCACTTGTCCAACAACTTCCGCTTCGTCGGGGCAACGATACGCTTCCGGCACACTCGTAGAGAGGGGATGTGGCTGCAAGACGAGCCTGCCCTTTTCCATCAGGCACCAACAACAGCGGTAACCTCCTCGGATGTCGACGAGATAGATGGGCCTTTCCGCTTCATTGCGCCACCCACCTGCTTCCACCTTCTGTCGTTGCGGATCGACGAGGACCAGTGCACCGGGACGGAGTAGGGGCTCCATCCAGTGGTCGTCTTGTCCAACGTAGCCGTAGTGATAATTGTGGCCGTTTTTTAGGATGGCTGCCTCGAAATGTCCCCAACTCTCCACCATGCGGGTAAGGTAGCTCGTCCGCCTGGGATCGAATGCCGGATCAAAATGAATCGGCAAACGAACGACCCGGGGTGGCGCGGCCATGTGAGTTCGAGGCGGAGCCTGTGAAGTGGCAGGGCCGAAAATGTCGGCGAGTGGAACGTCATACCATTTGCATGCTTCCTGCAAGTCCAGGTGATAAATACTGCAGAGGCTAAATAGCTTGTGTAGACTCGGGACTACGCCCGAATTCTCGAAGTCTGCCAAGCGACTGATGTGAACTATGAATTCCGGGCGGCCGTGACGCTGCGCGAGCTCATAACTTGCCTGCTCCACATCTCGGTACGTTAGCCCAAGACGCTCGCGAACTTGGCGAAGGCAGATTCCGGGAAACATAGCGGTGGAACTCCAAGATTGGGTCGTGGGTGAACTAAAATTATAGCAAAGTTATCAGCTTGTTATGAAATCAGAACAGTGCTTTATCGCACAGTTCAGTCGCGCATACAAGTGCGAGAGTGACGCCTCACCGCGCTGCCCATTTTGTAGTTCGCTTACTTCATTGTTAATCGATTCACCGGTTGTCCGCGGCATTCCTGATAAGCTCGAAAAGAACGTGGAAACTATTTTCGCCCGTTTGCCATCCTATCGGAGCGAGGCAATATGCGAACCAAGAGCTGGATTCCGTTGATTTGTGTGTTTGCAATAGCTATTGGGACGACGTTCGCGGCCTCTGCGCTCACGACTCGTCACAGTTCTGAAACAAATACCCAAACCAATGAGGAATTCTTCGTTGCGGCCGATCAAGTTCTCCAAGTGATGAGCAAGATTTTGGATCTTCCTGCGAAATCGTCTCTGAAGAAAAGCATCCGAACGAAGGCGGAGATTCGTCAGTACCTCGTTGAGCAGCAGAAGAAGGATGAATCGCCACAGAAGCGTTATGCGGACCAGCGCACTCTGGAGGCTTTCGGCCTGATCCCCAAGGGATTTCCGCTCGATTCCTTTCTGCTCGACGTGCTGACCGATCAAGTCGCAGGCCTTTACGATCCCGAGAAAAAGGAATTCTTCATTGCGGACTGGATCGATCCGGTGGAGCAGAAGCCAGTGATGGCTCACGAGCTGACGCATGCCCTTGATGACCAGTATTTCCATCTCGACAAGTGGCAAAAGGCCGTGCGTGAGAACGACGATTCGTCGTTGGCGCGGGATGCGGTAGTCGAAGGTTCGGCGGTAGCGGCCATGATGGATTACAGCTTGGATGGTATGCACACCAGCGTTCGTGATGTGCCTGATATCGCTCCGTTCATCGAATCGGGCGTGGCAAGCGAGATGGACAAGGATCCGAATCTCGCGAAAGCGCCGCAGTTCATACGTGACGAGCTGCTCTTTCCCTACCTTGATGGCGCCGTTTTCACCCAACAGGTTTTGAAAGCGACTTCGGGATGGCCGGATTTTAAGAAAGTTTTTGAGAATCCGCCCGTTTCAACACAGCAGATTTTGCACCCCAGCCTTTATCTTCAAGATGTGAAGCCCATCGCCGTTGCGCTGCCCGATTTGAAATCGGCGATTCCACGCGGCTGGAATAAGCTGGACCAAAACGTAGTCGGCGAATTTGCGCTCGGCGAAGTGTTGAAACAGTTCCTCGACGCGAGCAGAGCGGAGCGTTTTGCATCCATGTGGCATGGGGACCGTTACGCGCTGTTTGAAAACAAGGAGACAAAGCAGACGATACTGGTCGTTCTGCTTGCTCTCGACAACGAAAAGGATGCGGAATCTTTCTTCGGCGCTTATAGCGAAGCGTTCGAAAAGAAATATGCCGTCAAGCAACCTGTAACGGGAGGGCCGGAGTTTGCGAGCTTCGGGAGCGCTTACCTGCGATGCTTTCAAGATGAATGTCTGAGCGTCGAAGGTGCTGACCGCGGCGTATTTGATCGCATTGACGCTCAACTCGGCTGGCCCGCGGAGCCAAGCGGCACCCTGGCAGACTCCGAAGGGCCTGACCGCTTCACACGCGAGACTGTGCTCTCGAAATAGAGCCAGAGTGCTACCGCTGCAGAGTGAGAGAGCGTGCGGACTTGCGATCGAGCCTGTTCAATCGGTGCTCCAATCTGGTTCGCAGGTTTCTGAAACCGCGGGCGCCCGTGCGGTCTGTATTTGAACGATTTGAATGGCCAGCCAGAGTGCCAAGGGCAGCGCGTATAATTTCCGCCGCACGCTCCGGATCGCGAACCCGGTGTTCATAATGCATCGCTAGTTCGATGGCCGCCTCGATGCTTTCCGCGAGCCCAGTTCGGTGTTCGCGGCTCAGCTCTTCCCACAGCGAGAGCGCAAGATCGTAATCGCGATCTCGTTTTGCCAATCGAGCCAATTGCCGCCGGGCGCTTCGGTGAAGCTTCTCGGGCAGTCCGGCATCAAGCGTGTGGCCAAGAAGTTCGCGCGCGCGGGCGCGTTCGCCGCGCCGGCTGAAAATACGGGACGCGCCATAAAGCTCAAATGCGTCTGAGTTTTCGTTTTCCGGCGATGCCAATAACGAAAATATCTTGCGCGAGATGGCGGCCAGTCCTCGCAAGTCCATTTGATTATGACGAAGAACCGGCAAGAGCGGTTCAGCCGAGCCAGTGCGCAAGAAATCAAAATAAATTTGTGGAATCAGATCAGAAAGCACATCGCCTTCACGTTCCCAGCCGAGAACGTGGCGCTCCAGTTGAGCGAGGCGCGCGTTTCCAACGCGCAAGCGCCAAAGCTGGCGGGCCGGATGGAGCAGGTCGAGATGGGCGAGTGGCGCCAACGGCTCGATTGCGCGCGTCATGCGGAAACGCGTTTCGAGCAATGGCCAATCGAATGACTTACCGTTGTACGTGACAAGAATCGGCCGTTCCGCCATGCGCTCGCGCAGCGCCAGCAGCACAGAGTGCTCCTCGCTATGGTCGCGCATGAAGAATTGCTCCACCTCCAGGCCACCGGCGTCCCACCATGCGAGTCCAATGAGAAATGCATATGTGCCCGAGCCGCCGGACAACCCCGTCGTTTCCGTGTCGAGAAACAGCCAACGCTGCGGGTCAACCGTGCCGTTCGAGGCACCGGGAGCAATTAGGCGCAGCACATCCGGATGAGGCGCGAATTCACATGGCTCCGAAAACCAGCGGCGGATCGAGAAATGCTCGCCGTAATGGTTTCGTTGGAGTGTTGCGCCGAGAAGGGTCGCAAGACTATCCGCATTCTCGGCAGAGCGGAGTTCACCATTGTCACTTGATAATGAGCTGCGCCGCGGGGCTGGGCGCAGCGCCTTGATGCTGGAGAATTTGTCTTTGAGTTTCAGCGGCAAGTTAGTCCTGACCCACGAGCCGTCTGAGAATATCGACCGCCGCTTCTTTGGCATGCTCTTGCCGCTCACCCAAAGCTCCCACGCACGACGGGCAGCCCTTTTCGCACGCGCACGCAGAGATTAAATCGCGTGTACGACCGAGAAGAATGCCGGAGGCGCGATAGAGCGGTTCACTGAAGCCGATGCCTCCGGGGTAAGCGTCGTACAGATATAAATTTGGCTCGAAGAATTCTTTCGTCTCAGCTGGATCAGTTGCAGTTTCCGGAAGCTGCTCCCATTCTTCCTCGACTCCCGGTTTTGGCGCGTGCTCGCCAATCGTTGCGCCTAAGTCGCGGCGGTCGCACATCAGCAGAAGAGTGGCGACGGATTCGAGCGCGTGCAGCAGTCCAAACATCCCGCCCTGTCGATCCGAAAGAGAGTAGGGAAGTGAGGCGACCAGCCCCCTGTTGAGCGTGACCCAGAACGCCGTCGTGTGCATTTCGTTTTCGGGCAACTCGAGCTTTCCGGCTCCCACGTTTTCATTTGTGAAGAATTTTATCTTCTTGAAGCCGATCACTTGCGAGCGCACCAGCACATCGCCATGAGCACGAGAGGAAGGACCGGCCGCAGGCTCTTCGGCGGCAATTTCTAATACGCGAACCTGCGTATAGCGAATGGCGTCGGTGAAATAATCCACGTTGACCCGTTTCACGTAAGCCTTCCGTTCGTCGAAGTCGAGACGCTCGACGTGATATTGCTGGCCCTGGTGGATGTAGATGGCTTTCGGGTGCACCGTCGTAAGGGAGCTTGAAAAGTCCACTTCGCCGATCACCTCAGGGCCCGAAGAGTCGCCCGTCGCATCACCGCTCTCGTCGATTATCACGAAATTATCCGAAGTGACCGAACGCAGGCTGATCGTATCGGCTGGATACGCTTCCTGAGCCCAATGCCAGTGGCCGCCGCTTTTGTGTAGAAAGCCCGCTTCGGCAAGGCGTTCGCAAATCGCTGAAAGATCAATTTCTCCAAAATGCTCGTTCGGAGAGAGCGGCAGTTCGAAGGCGGCGCACTTCAGATGGTTCACAAGGATTTCGAGGTTGTCGGGCTGAACAAAAGCATGCTCGGGCGAACGCCCGAAGAAATATTCCGGATGTTGAATGATGAACTGATCAAGCGGCGCCGACGAAGCAACCATAACGGCGCAGGAAGTCCCGCTGCGGCGGCCGGCTCGTCCCGCACGCTGCCAGGTGGATGCAATTGACCCCGGATAGCCTGCAAGCACCGTGGCATCCAGCGAGCCGATATCGATGCCGAATTCCAGTGCATTGGTCGAGACCACGCCCCGAATTTTGCCGTCGCGCAGGCCGCGCTCGATTTCGCGGCGTTCGCCGGGCAAATAGCCTCCACGATAGCCACGAATTGGTCCGCTGCGGCCGGGAGGTGCTGGGAAGGCCTGTCGCAGATATGTAAGCATCACTTCTGTATGTAGACGGCTGTTCGCGAAAAGAATGGTTTGCAGATTCCGCGCGAGCAATTCCTTCGTCACGCGCGTCGCTTCGTTCAAATAGCTGCGCCGGATACCTAAATTACGATTCACGACAGGCGGGTTATAGAAGACGAAAAGTTTCTCCGCAGATGGCGCGCCATTCTCGTCAATGACTTCGACTTGATCCTCGATCAAGCGCGAAGCCAGTTCTCCGGGATTGGCGATGGTGGCGGAGCAGCAAATAAAAATTGGATTCGAGCCATAGAATTGTGCGATGCGGCGAAGGCGCCGCAAGACGTTTGTGAGATGACTGCCGAAGACGCCGCGATATGTGTGCAGCTCGTCGAGAACGATATAACGAAGATTTTCGAAGAGCTGCATCCATTTTGTATGGTGCGGCAAAATCCCCGTGTGCAGCATGTCGGGATTCGTAAGCACGATATGGCCGCGCTCACGTATGGCCTTGCGCGCGTCCGCCGGTGTATCGCCGTCATAGGTGAAAACGCCAAAGCAATCGTCGAGGCGGGTTGCAAGGTCGTGCAACTCGGCAAGCTGATCTTGCGCCAGGGCTTTTGTGGGGAACAGATACAAAGCGCGCGTATCAGCGTTTTCGAGAATGGCGTTCACTACTGGCAAGTTGTAACAAAGCGTCTTGCCGGAGGCCGTCGGAGTAACCACGACAATGTTCTTGCCTTCGTGAAGTTTATCGACCGCCTGCGCCTGGTGGGTGTAGAGCTGTTCGACGCCTTTGGCGTGGTAGATTCGCGCTAAGCGCCGATTCACCCATCCGGGGAGTGGCGTATACTGCGCGTCACGCGCAGGGATGTGGTGGACGGCGGTGAGGACTTCGCCGTAACGGTCGCGAGCGGTTAGTTCGCCCAGAACGTCGCGAATCACGTCCAGGGTGGCGCACGGACGGACGGCTAGAGATGGGGGCAGACTGTTCCTCCTTCGCCTTTTGTTCGCTAAGACTAGCACTCGCCAAAGCAAGCCGCAATCGGATTCTTCAGATTTCCGGGAACAGCACATTGCGGTGAAGCAGGGACGCGCATGGCGAACTGCTCTTTGGGCGACTGCCGCATCCGTGTACAATTGAGATCGAAATTACGAAAGGCGATGGAGTTCGCCTAAACCGCTCGGAAGAGCTGATGACTCCTGGCTGCCGCGAGGCTCCAGGAGTTTTTTTGTTTTAGGGTTCGTGGCGCAGAAAAGGGAGCGAAGGTGCGTATATTATTACTCGCGGTATTTGGTGTTGCGGGAACGCTGGCGCGGTATGGCCTCGAAGGCGCGGTGCAGCATCGATCAGGCTCGAGCTTCCCGTACGGAACGCTCAGCGTAAATCTTCTAGGATGTTTCCTCCTGGGGTTGGTCGGGAAATTTGCGTTAAATCATGTTTCGATTTCGCCGGATTGGCGCGTCGGCTTGACGGTTGGGCTTTTTGGGGCGTTCACCACGTTTTCGACGTTCAGTTGGGAAACGATTTGCATGCTCGAGGATGGTGAATGGGTGAAGGGTTCGGCTTACGTAGCCGCGAGCGTGCTGCTGGGCTTGATCGTGATGCTGGCGGGCATTCGCCTGGGCGATGCCATTTAGGAGAGCCGATGACGCACGAACGATTCGAAGGCGAGCGCACGTTGATGCGGATACACATTGGAGAGTCGGACCACTGGCATGGCAAGCCTTTGTATCAGGCCATCGTCGAGATGCTGCGCACAGAAAAATTCTCAGGGGTGACCGTTCTGCGGGGCGTCGGTGGCTACGGTTCTTCGAGTATTTATCACACCGATAAAATTCTGCGGCTGTCGCAGGACCTTCCCATCGTGATCGAAGTGGTGGAGTATAGCGAACGGATCGAGCAGATCCTGCCGCGGCTGGATGAGATGGTTGGTGGGGGATTAATTACACTGGAAAAGGTTCGCGTAATCCTATATCGCACCGGGAAATAGGCACGCGAACGCCAACGTGCAGAGCTGTGAATCGTCAGGCTGAGCGGGGTAAACCCCCGCCAACACCACAGCCACTCCGTCTAGCACCCCGCACAACGTCGTGCTAGCATTCTCGGAGCGAAAATTCGATGCCAGCGCCGTGCAACAGGTCAAAAGGCACCCAAAAGCCGCCAAGAACCCCCCGAAAACGTCAAATCTTGATCGGTAATGGAATGCACAGTCCCGCAAGCACAACTACTTTAGAATCCGTCACTTCCATTTTCTTGATCGGTAATGAGTTTCGTTTTCGCCGCGCGCGTCAAGAGAACCCCCACGCTCCCAAATCGAGCATGGGGCACCCGGCGAGCGCCAAGTGCAAAAGGGGTGAAATGAGCGAAAAACTAAAGCTCGGCGAAAATCACCGCCGCGTGGTTTCCGTGCTGCTCCGCGGCTTGGAGCAAATGTGCGATGAAATTGAGGCGCGTCTGGCGGAGGTGCCGGGCGTCCTGCGTCAAGTGAAGAGTGACTTGTCTCATGCCCAGAGCGCCGCTCTGAGAGAGATGACCGCGCGCGTACGTGAAGAAATCCGGCGGCTGAATACGGAGATTGAGCTAGATGCCGCTGTTCGCTCACCGCGGCGGGCTATTCTGGCCCTTCTCTCGGCGAGCATTGTCAACCTAGAGGAATCGGATTCGAAGCGGCTGAGGGGCTACGGGCCGCTGGCAAGCGAGGCCGCCGCTCGGCTAGACGACGAATTGAGCCGGCTGGTTGCCTTACTCGAGGAAATGACCACGACTGCGGAGGGGGATTGAGCTCCTTTCGCTGTGGTCTGAGACTACTGCTCGCGATAGAATATGGATATGGCACACACCTTTCTGATTTTCGATTTTGGCACGAACGAAGAAGAAGCCCAGCAGGCGCGCCATCGCATTGAGGGTTGGAAGCAGGGCTTCCGTCTCGGCAACAAACTTCAATTTAAGTTCGAGAGAAAATCGCCGGAGAAGAATGAGGATTCCGAGGCGAAAGACGAGACGAAACACAAAGGCAAGAAAAAGGAGTCCGAAGAATCCGAACCGGTGCGCTTATTGGTGCGGCTTGATTTCTCAAACCATGAGAAGCACCTCGGGCAAAGCTGGATTGAACGCATCCCCGGCGACGACGCGTTCAAATCTGTCAAGAGTGAAGTGATTCGTCACAACGATCCTTTCTTCGAGAAGACTTCCGAGCTTTTCGATTCCCTTAGCTAAAACGGGAATCGGGGTTTGATGGCGAGTTCCGAACGGCGCCGGCTCTGGATTTGGTGGGCGCAATTGCTTCCGTTATAATGGCCAAGCGATTCAAGTCCCGCGAGGCGAAAAACAGCCCATGGCTCTGCAGACCAAAACCAAGACCGCCAAGTTCGACGCGGCAAAATATCACGGCCTCGACCGCGAAGCATTGATTCGGCTGTACCGCGTGATGTTTTTGTCGCGGCGATTGGACGATCGCGAGATTCAGCTCAAACGTCAAAATAAAATTTATTTTCAAATCAGCAGCGCGGGCCACGAAGCTGCGACCGCCGCCGCTGGGCTCGTGTTTAAGTCCGCCTACGATTGGTTTTATCTCTATTATCGTGACCGCGCGCTGTGCCTGATGCTCGGCGTCACTCCGTACGAAATGCTTCTGGAAGGCGTCGGCGCGAAGGACGATCCTGCATCAGGTGGACGCCAGATGCCCTCGCACTGGGGCCATCAGGACTACAATATCGTTTCCAAATCGTCGCCAACAGGGACGCAGTGGCTGCAAGCGGTAGGCGCGGCGGAAGCTTCATTGTACTACGACCGTTTCCCCAAAGCACTGGCGCAGGCCAAGGCAGCGCCGCTCGGCGAAGCCGTCCGGCACCAGCGTGATGAAGTAGTTTGCGTTTCGGGAGGAGAAGGTGCGACGAGCGAAGGCGAGTTCTGGGAGGCGCTGAATACGGCGTCGAACAGGAAACTACCGGTTGTGTTTTTCGTGGAGAACAATGGCTACGCGATTTCAGTTCCTTGCGAGGTGCAGACGCCGGGAGGTGACGTGGCGCACCTTGTGGCGAATCATCCGAACCTACACATCGAGGATTACGACGGAACAGATCCGCTCGAAAGTTATGCCGCATGCCAGCGCGCCGTCGCGCATTGCCGCGAGCGGCGGGGTCCGGCATTGCTCCACGCGCATGTGACGCGGCCATATTCCCATTCTCTTTCCGATGACGAAAAGCTGTACAAGACCGCCGACGAGCGCGAAACCGAAGCACACCGCGATCCAATTCCCAAGTTTGGATTATTTCTGGTGCGTGAGGGGATTCTGGACGAGAGAGAATTGGAAGCTTTGGAAGCCGGCGTTGAGAAAGAGATACTCGAAGCCGTTGACAAGGCTCTCGTCGCGGCAATTCCCTCCGCGGATTCAGTTTATGAATTTGTTTATTCCGCAGATGTTGATCCCACGGCTGTTGATTTCGCGAAAGAGCCCGAATTATCGGGCCCGCCGCTCACGATGGTTGAAATGGTTTCCGCGACGCTGATGGATGAGATGGGACGCGACGAGCGCATAGTTATTTTTGGCGAAGACGTCGCGGATTGCAGCCGCGAAGAAAACCTCGAGAAGGTTAAGGGCAAAGGCGGCGTGTTCAAAGCGACCTCTGGTTTGCAGCGACGCTACGGCGGAGACCGCGCGTTCAACTCGCCACTCGCGGAAGCCAACATTGTGGGCCGTGCAATCGGCATGGGTACGCGCGGAATGAAGCCAGTCCCTGAGATTCAATTCTTCGATTATATCTGGCCGGCAATGATGCAACTGCGCAATGAGTTTGCCACGATGCGCTGGCGGTCGGCGAACACGTTCAAATGTCCCGCAGTGATCCGTGTGGCGATTGGCGGTTATTTGACGGGCGGCGCGATTTACCACAGCCAATGCGGAGAAGTAATTTTCACGCATATACCGGGCTTGCGCGTCGTGATGCCTTCGACGGCGCTCGATCTATGTGGATTGCTGCGCACTTCGATTCGCTGCGATGATCCGGTGCTGTTCTTGGAGCACAAACATCTGTATCGCCAGCCCTACAACCGGTCGCCATATCCGGGCGCGGACTACATGGTTCCGTTTGCGAAAGCGCGAGTGGCACGCAAGGGGACGGATGTGACCGTCGTTACTTACGGGGCGGTGGTCCACCGGGCGGAAGTAGCGGCGGCGGAATTGGCCCGGCAGGGAACCGAGATGGAAATTCTGGATCTGCGAACGCTTAGCCCGTATGACTGGGAATCGATCGCCACGTCCGTGCGAAAAACGAACCGCGTGATTGTCGCGTATGAAGATTCGCTTTCATGGGGATACGGCGCGGAAATTGCAGCGCGCATCGCCGATGAACTTTTCGAAGATCTCGATGCGCCAGTGCGGCGGGTGGCCGCAACGGATACATTCTGCGCTTACCAGCCGAAACTCGAAGATGAGATTCTGCCGCAGACTGAGGACATCGTGCGCGCGGTCCGGGATTTGGTGGCGTTCTGAATCTTTGTCGAGAGGTGTGCAACCTTTCAGGTCGGTTGATCGTAACTGTAGTTAGGGAACGCGTAGAGGCCCGTCGAGCAGGCGGGAATTGGAGGTCATGATGAATTGCCCGAAGTGTCAAAGGGACATCACCAACTATTCCAACTATTGCTATTTCTGCGGTGCGCGTCAAGCTCACGCAACGGTGTCCACTGCGCCGCCGCGCCGTTTGCAGCGGTCGGCTACTGATAGCAAGATGGCGGGGGTTTGCGGCGGTCTGGCGGAATATTTCGCAATGGATTCGACGATCGTGCGATTGCTCTGGGTGTTGGTGACGTTCTTCACGGGATTGGTTCCCGGCATGGTTGTGTACGTGGTCGCCTGGCTGATTATGCCGGAGGGATCGTTGCCGATTCCCGTGCAACCGGTTCCTCAGGCGCCAGAAGCCCCCCACGCGTCTGTTTAATTGTGTTTTTCAGGCAGACTAGGCGTTGTTTTTGAAGATGGCGCGGTCGAGCGATATCGCTCCGGCTCCCACGGCGACCAGTGTGAATGCGGCTACCGCCAACGCCAACGGGAACTGGTAATTGCCGACAGCCATTGGACCGCCCTGCGGCAGGTGTACCTTAAGGATGGCGATTGCCATCTCGCCCGCAATCAATAGCGCCGCAATTCGCGTGAATAATCCCAGAATCAGCAGGCACCCGCCGAAAAACTCCACGATGCCAGCGACGTACACGAAATAAGAAGGGAATCCCATGTGAGTGAACTCTTGCAGGGCTTGGTGCGTGTGCGTGAATAGCTTCGGGAATCCGTGGTAGACAAAAATGATCCCGAGGCCGAGCCGGAGGAGCAGCAAAGCCAGCGGTTTGAGTTTCTCGAAATGATGCATCGTTTCACTCCTTGCTGAAGTTTTCCGCGACCGCACCAGAGGCCGACATTCTAGCAGAACCGTGGCACGACTGAACACACGACGTCACAGCATTGATTCGACACAATAACGGATGAGGTAGAATCGTCGCGCAAGCGTGATGGGCGGATCGTTGTTTGACTGAATTGCTTTCGGCCAACCGCATTCTTGCAAACTTCAAGCCCATGTGGACAACGCAATCGAAATGAGATCGACGGTTCACCCAGCGGGCAGCGCGGATCTCGGAGGCGTTTGGCGGGGAGATGCTCGCTGATGCGCCGCGCGTTCTTGATCGTTCTCGTGCTCGGAATTATGGCGGCCGTGGTGGTGCGCGAGGTGCGCCTGCACCGTAGGCCTTCGTTGGAATTGGCCTATGTGGGCCTGCAAGGCGCGACGATTTGGAACAGCACCGCGGAAGTTCGCGCAGTGGTGGCCAATCTTTCCTACGGCGAACCAGTTCAGATTTTTCAACGCGATGGCGATCACGCACTGGTCCAGACGAGGGGGGGCGTCCGCGGTTGGGTCTTATCGGACTCGCTATTGAGCTCAGCGCTGTGGCATGCGGCCGCGCTGCTCAATAAGGAGACGGAAGCGATGCCCGTGCAGGCGCGAGGCGATACGCGCGTTCGCAGCAACCTTCACATTCGGCCCGGGCGGCAGTGGGAAGTGATATCGTCCGCGCCCGGTGGTACGTCCGTCGAAATGTTTGCGCGACAAGCAACCGCGAATGTGGGACAACAATCGCGCTCCGGCTCCCCGTCTGATTCGTCGAACCTGGAGGATTGGTGGTTGGTGCGCGCAAATGTGAAAGATGCGGCCCAGGTGTCCGGCTGGATACTTGGCCGGCTTGTTGCTTTAAGTCTACCGGAGCCGCTTCCCGAATATCAAAGCTCTGAACACATCAACATCGTCGCATGGTTTGAAATCAATCGCGCGGTGGACTCGACGGGTTCCGTTAAGCCGGAATATTTGGTTATGGGCACGCGCGATGGAGAAGGAAGACCGTGTGATTTCACGCTTATTCGCGTTTTCACTTGGAGCCCGAAGAGGCATCGGTACGAAACAGGCTTCATCGAGCCCGGGCTGTGCGGTAGTTTGCCGGTGCAGGTCGCGCCCGCAACGACGCCGGGCGGCAAGGCGCACTTTGACTTCAGCAACGTCGGCCTGAAAGGTCAGAAGAATCGCCAGTACGAAATGACGCTCACCACCGTGCATCGAATTAATTCCGGCGCGGGAGAGACGAGAAAGGGAAGAAAGCGTTCCGGAAAGGCCAGAGAATGAACGGGACAAAAATGGTCCGGCAGCGAGGCAGGAAACTGATCCGCGCGGGACTTGGCGTTTTTTGCGCACTCGCGATTGCGTCGTGTTCCGCTCCCCAACACGCCGCGCAGAGTGTTCCTCCGCCCCCGCTCCAATATCTCGGTGAATGGGGTAACGCAGGCACGGAGCCGGGGCAATTACAGGATCCGCAATCGTTCAATTCGGATCGGGTCGGCAATGTCTACATTGCGAACGACGGCAATCCAACGCAAATCGAGAAATTCGATTCCATGGGACATCCATTGCTGGCCTTTGATGTGGCGGGCAATGAGAACAACTGGGATATTGCCAATGATTCCGGGCAGGCGATCTTTGTTGTGGACGTTCGAAGGGCGCAGATTCAAATTTTTTCCCCGGAAGGCGAAACATTCCGCACCCTCTCGTTCCGTTATAGAAGCTCACTGAATCATCCTGCGAGCATCGCCATAGATCCTGACGACGACGACATTTATGTCGCTGATTTTGAAACGGCGCATATCGCGAGAATGAACGCGCGCGGGCGCATTCTGCAAGTGTGGGGGCAACCTGCAGGCTTGCCTGTGCGGCATTGGACGCCCTGTCGCATCCGGGTTGGCGGAAAGGGAAATTTGTACGTGGCCGATGCGGACAATCAGCTCATCGAGAAGCTTTCGTTCGATGTAGGCTACGTCTCTTCCTGGGATTTTCCTTTCACCAATCTGGAGCCGAAGCGCGACGTTCCAAAGGCCTATGGCTTGGCCGTGTCGCGGAATTTTGTGGTCGCCACCGACGAGACGAAGCGCTTGCTGGAAATCTGGTCGTCGGACGGGACGCCGAAGTTGACCGTGAATTTCTCCGAGCATCCGGAATGGGGGCAAAATGCAACGCCCACCGACGTTGCGTTCACGCCAAAAGGCGAATTGCTGGTGCTCGATCGAGCTGATGCGCATGTGCTGCGATTCCGAATTAATGCGAACTGAGATGATTGGTTGTTCGATTTCGGGTAGCGGAGAGTGCGAGGAAATCATTCATGGCGTTACTTCTGTCTGAATCCGATGTTCGTTCATTGCTAACGATGTCTTTGGCGATCAAGGCTGTCGAAGACGCATTCGCGCGACTCGCCGCAGGCAACGCGCTATCGCATTCTCGTCAACGCCTGCATCTGCCTGACAATTCCTATCTGCATTATATGGCTGCAGTCGACGGGGACGGCGGCTATATGGGCATGAAAATTTACACAAGCTCCCGGGAAGGCTTGCGATTCATGATTCCGCTTTTCCAAGCCAAGACCGGCGAACTGCTGGCGCTGATTCAAGCGGACTGCTTGGGCCAGATGCGCACGGGTGCGGCGAGCGGGTTTGCCACGAAGTTATTGGCGCGTCCAGAGGCACGCGAGTTAGGAATTATTGGCACCGGCCATCAGGCGCGGACGCAACTCGAGGCTGTCACAGCGGTGCGCAAAATCAAGCGCATCCGCGCGTTCGGACGTGATCCGGAGCGCCGCCGCCGATTTGCCCGTGAAATGGAAGAAAGGCTCCGTGTTTCAGTGGAGGCGGTTGCTTCCGCCGAAGAAGCTGTTCACGACGCGGATATTCTGATTACTTCAACTACAGCTTCGCAGCCGGTGGTTGAAGGCAAATGGCTGCGCGCAGGAACGCACATCAATGCTATCGGAGCGAATTTTCCGCAGAAGGCGGAACTCGATGCTGGGGCCGTGGGCCGTTGCGATGCGATCTTCGTCGATTCACGCGAGCAATCGAAACTCGAAGCGGGCGATCTGATTCAGGCATTTCAGGGAGACCAGTCGCGCTGGGATATAGTCAAGGAACTCACCGATTTAGTCGCTGGGCGCGGGGAAGGACGCACATCGCCCGAACAAATCACTCTTTTCAAGTCCAACGGAATTGCGATTGAAGACATTGTGACTGCTGGACGAGTCTACGAACTGGCGCTCGAGAAGGGAGTTGGGAGTAACGTGGAATTGTGGAAGGCGGACCCGGCGAGTTAACAGCGCACCGCAGCTAGCTGCGTGGTTTGTGCAGGCGTTTTACTAGGGCGTCATGCAGGCGGCTGCGGACGTCATCCGAAAGCGGCAAAGGTTCCGAATTGCAGAAAATTTGAATTGTTTTTTTCGTCGTATCCACCAGCAAGTGACAGTCTTCGCAGTGCTCGATGTGAATTTCGATGGATTGCTGCAGGCTTAGGTCCAGTTCTCCGTCGAGATAACTCGAAAGCTCTCTCACCACGCTTCTACAGTTCATTGGGCTACACCTCTTCGAAAATACCGATTCAATTTTTCTCGCAGCTTCAGGCGCGCGCGCAACAGCCGCGATTTCACAGCCGGCACGGACAGCCCGAGGGCCTCGGCGGTTTCTTCCGTGGAAAGTTCCTCGATGTCGCGCAGTTGAAAGACGGTCCTGAAAGACGGCTCCAGTTCACCGATCACTTGGGAGAGTATTCCCGCGAGCTCGTCCTGGGCGTAACGTTGCTCGGGCGAAGGACCCCAGTCCTCGATTTCGCGAGGCATGAAGTTGTCCTCGGTTTCGATGTCCTGGTCGAGCGAAATATCTTTCGTGTGCCGTTTGCGCAACTTCATCAGCGCCTGATTTACGGCGATGCGCACCAGCCAAGTGTAAAACCGCGAATTGCCCTGGAATTCTCCAAGGTGCTCAAATGCCTTCAGGAACGCTTCTTGCGATGCGTCCTGCGCGTCTTCCGTGTTTTGCGTGATGTGCTGGGTGAGACGAAAGATTTTCCGTTCGTAACGGTTGACCAGCGCCTCGAATGCCGCGACGTCTCCCGCTTTCGCCGACGCGACTAAGGACGCCTCATTATCGACAGGATCGGCTTGTGAGCCCGCTAGCTTGGCGTGTGCTGGTTCCATATTTGTGGACCGCTCCGGTATCAGGGAATAGTCATAAAGCGTAACACAAATGGCCGTCATGTTCTCGCGCCAGCCCGCACTCTTATCTGACGCAGCGGACGACTTGAAGATGCAAGATTCTAGTGTCCGACGAATTCTCTTCGTGCTCGAATTCGCCACTGTGGTGCCGCTTGACTGCGGTGGTGCGTGGAACTATGCTTGTGGTTCGAACGAACGTTCGACTCAGGATTGCCAACGAATGCCTCGTGCGGCGACACCAGACTCGCGAATCGCGTCCCGGAAGTTGGAGATGATTCTCCGGCATTCCGCGCGCGTTTTCGCCGAGAAGGGCTACGAAGGAGCCTCCATTCGCGACATCAGCCGCGCGAGCGGCGTTTCGCTCTCGGGCTTATATTACTACGTCGAAAGCAAACAGAAGCTCCTCTATCTGATTCAAATCCATACATTTAACACGATTCTGTCGCAGCTTTGCCGCAGCTTGGAAGGTGTGTCCGATCCCGCTGCCCGTCTTCGTATTTTGGTTCATAATCATCTGGAATATTTTTTGCGCCACCCGATGGAGATGAAGGTACTTGCGCGCGAGGATGATGTGCTTGCGGGGGAGTATCGCAGGGAAGTCGCGGAGATCAAGCGTCGCTATTACGGCACGGCGCTCGAGATTTTCGAGGAATTGCGGCGCGCGGGCCAAGCACGGCAGCTAAATCCTCGCATCGCCGTTTTGTCGTTGTTCGGTATGATGAACTGGATTCACACGTGGCATCGCCCACAGGTGGATCCCCAAGCCGAGACACTTTCGGATGTGATGTCGCAAATGTTCCTGCACGGCGTGATGAACGGCCACCGGGTTGACTCACAGAAAGCATCGCGCGCTGCGCGGGGCACCTTGAAAGTGGCGGCGCGTGCCACGGGTTAGACGAAATCGATATTCATAAGAGAGAGGAGTTTTTCGATGGCAACGACGCAAGCGGTGGATCAGAAACAGTTGGTGAATTATCGCGTGGAAGACGGCATCGCCATAATCGAAATGGATGATGCACCGGCGAATACGTACACATACGAGATGATGCGTCAGCTCGATGAATCAATTTTGCAGGCGCGCATGGACGACAACGTGCATGTCCTTTTGCTGCGCGGTGCGGGCGAAAAGTTCTTCTCGGCGGGAGCGAGCATTCCCATGCTCGCCAAAGTCGATCCGCAGTTCAAATATTATTTCTGCCTGCATGCCAATGAAACGCTCTCACGCCTGGAGCAGACTCCCAAACTGGTGATTGCCGCGCTCAATGGACACACGGTCGGAGGCGGCCTGGAAATCGCGCTTGCTTGCGATATTCGGTTGGCG
>Ga0070735_10001548_pt1 | contig 22091 bp, 18 predicted proteins | sample Coa_R1_FD_66443 | JGI IMG/M metagenome (GOLD analysis project Ga0070735, IMG submission 66443) | Surface soil microbial communities from Centralia Pennsylvania, which are recovering from an underground coalmine fire - Coalmine... | ecosystem: Environmental > Terrestrial > Soil > Unclassified ...
GAGATGGGCGTGCGCGTGCCGAGTGGCGGACGGGAGCTGGTCAACGGACACGATCAATTCTCCGCGTTGCGCGCGATCGATCCCACCACCGGCGAGCGGCGATGGGAACACCGTTACCAGGCTTATCCATCGACGGTATCTCTGGACCTGACCGGCGGAGTGATGTCCACAGCGACCGGCCTCGTTTTTACCGGAGACAACGAAGGGTTTTTCCACGCCTTTGAGGGCGCCACAGGAAAAGAGTTGTGGAAATTTCAGACGGGCGCGCCGGTGTGGGGTTCTGCCGCCGTCACCTACATGCTGGACGGACGGCAATGGGTGGTGATGACTTCGGGGCTTTCGTTCACGGCGTTTGCGCTGCCCGCTGCGCCGCGCTAAAACTGGACAGCTCCTTCACTATTTCGCGCGCGATTCTTTCCACTGCACCGGCGGCAAGTCCGCACCCACGACGCGCTTTAAATATTCCCGGGCCAGCGCCTCGGCGCGGTCTTTGCCTTCCTCGATGTCCTCGACGGTCTCGGAAGGAGCAATCCAGGTCTTGGTATTGAAATTGTAGACAGAGACCTGAATTCCCTGCGCGTTGTTCTCCGAAAAAAGGCGGAGATGTTCCCCGCCGACTTCGACCTGGGCCCAAACACCATTGGTTAACATGGGCGGGACCCGGCAGAGGTCACGCCATGGTCTCTCCTGAAACAATTCTGACTGTAAGTCACTTCTGCTTTCCCCCGTCACCCTGAATTACCGGATAGGATCCGACTTATGATCGTCAACGATGTTGCGAATTAAAGCCAGATGATGTCGTCTGGATTGTTCTCAAACCGCAAAGATAGAGTTGTCTTTGGAGGGAGGAACTCGGCTCTATTGCCCTCCGGGTGGGTGCGCCTCCCATCAAGCGGACTGTACCTAAACGAAAAATACAGCATTTTTTAATCCAAAATACATTGAATACCCTAGAGAGCCTGCGTAAAATAGCTCTCCGTCGCAGGCATACCGCTCTCTGGCCCCAGCCAATCCCACTTTCAAGCCTCACGCGACAATTTGAGGAGATTTTCCATGGGATTGGGCAAATCATGCCTGCTCGCACTAGTTTGCTTGCTTTTCGTTACCATGGCCGGGCACGCGGCTTGCTCCGATTCCGCGGGATGCTACGGTCCGGGGGTCGGCTCTGACGGCTTGGCCAACACCGTCGTGGGCGGAATATCGGGAAACATCGTCAGCTACCGGTTTCGCGCCGGGCACACGGGATCACTTCAACAGATTCACGTCTACCTTATTCAACAGCACGCGGGATACTCGTCGGGAACCGGCGGCCAGATACAAGTCACGATCAATGCCGACGACGGCACGCCGGCGCACAATCCTTCCAGCACCGTGCTGGCTTCCTACCTGCTGAGCAATCCGGCGGCGGCAACGCCGTCGATCTATTTTCCGGTATTTGTATTCTCCGTTCCCGCTTCGCTGGTCTCGGGACAGCTCTACCACGTCGTTTTCACCGATGTGGATCCGAGTCCCACAGCAAATTATCTATCGGTCGACGCTTTTTATTACATCGTTCCGCCGACGCCCGTCCAGCCCACGATCGCTGACACGGACTGGGCGGAACTTATGAGCGGCCCGAATGGAACGTGGTCTCCGCGGGCAGGTTACACGCCGATCTTGGAACTCGATTACCAGGATGGATTCAGCGAAGGAAACGGTTATATGGAAGGCTGGGTCGGCGCGCCCGAAAATATTTCCGGCGCAGCCGAAGTGCGCGAAACGATTACAGTCTCGCCGGCGCGGGAAACTGTATCCAGCGCATCGATTCGCGTGGCGCGGATCAGCGGCTCGGATCCGCTGGTCGTGCTGCTGGAGGCGAGTGACGGGACAGTCATCGAACAGGGCCAAATTTCCGCGGACTCGATTCCGCTGACCGTTCCCACATCAACCGTCTGGGCCACCTATACGTTTGCTGCGCCGCACACCCTGGTTGGCGGGCAGACTTATCATTTGCAGTTTAGCTCCGCCGCCACCTCCACGTTCCAAGTTTTTCCGATTCGCAAGGGACTCGCCTACGGCTTCCAGAACACTACTTATTTTCCGGACGGCTACGCGGAATTCAATCCCGCCGGCGCGTGGACGGGCTGGACGCAGTGGGGAGTGAACAATCGAACCGACGGCGATTTGCAATTTTACTTCAGCCTGGCGCCTAACAATCCACTGCCGGTGATTTCCAATGTCGCAGCGGGATCGCTCACAACCAGCGCCGCCACCATTACGTGGACCACGGACCAGCTCTCGACCAGCCAGGTGGAGTATGGCCCCAGCGCCGCGTACGGTAGCATCAACGCAGTCGATTCCAACTCAGTTACCGCACATTCTGAAACCGTCGGCGGACTTCAGCCCGCCACGCTCTACCATTATCGCGTCTACAGCACCAACGCCACGGGCGGGCAGACCATTTCCGGCGATTCGACATTCACCACGGCGACGCCGCCGCCGGTCATCACCAATGTCGCAGCCGGTTCGATTACGGCCAGCGGCGCCACGATTACCTGGACCACCGATGAGGCCTCCAGCAGCCAAGTCGCCTACGGCGCAACTGCCGCATACGGCAGCACTACGGCTTTGAATACAAGCAACGTCACCGGCCACTCCCAAGTTCTCAGCGGACTACAGCCCTCGACGCTGTATCACTATCGCGTGTACAGCACCAACGCCTCCGGCGCGCAGACCATCTCAGGAGACTTTACGTTTTCGACGATCCCGCCACCGCCGGTGATATCCGCGGCCAGCGCGGTTTCGATCACGTCGAACGGCGCGAACATCGCGTGGATCACCGACCAGCCTTCGACCAGCCAGGTGGCCTACGGCACGAGCACTGCGTATGGCAATCTGACCGCGCTGAATTCAACAAACGTGACGGCTCACTCACAACCGCTCAGCGGACTTTCCGCGTCCACGCTTTATCACTATCGCGTTTACAGCACCAACGCTTCCGGCGAGCAGACGGTTTCCGGGGATTTCACATTTATGACTCTGCCATTGCCGCCGGTCATTTCCAGGGTGGCAGCGGGATCGATCACCACCGGCAGCGCGACAATTTTCTGGATCACCGATCAGCCATCCTCGAGCCAGGTCGCATACGGCACCACGGTGGCGTACGGCAGCACCACCACGCTCAACAGCAATAGTGTGACGGCGCATACGCAGAACCTCAGCGGGCTCTCTGCTTCGACGCTCTATCACTATCGCGTCTACAGCACGAATTCGTCAGGGGAACAAACGGTTTCCGGAGATTTTACGTTCATGACCGCGACGTCCGCTCCGGTAATCAGCAGCGTTACGGCCGGATCGATCACATCCAGCGGCGCGGCAATCACGTGGAGCACCGACCAGCCTTCAACAAGTCAAATTCAGTATGGAACAACGACGAGCTACGGGAAGGCGACGACTCTAAACTCCTCGCTGGTCACGAAGCATTCCCAGGCTCTTACCGCTCTGGCAGCAGCGACGCACTATCACTATCGAGTTGTGAGCACGAGCGCTTCCGGCAAGCAGACGGTTTCGGGCGATTTCACGTTCACGACTCAGTCCCGCTCACGGTGAGTCTGTCCGCCGCGTGCCGGGCCAGGCGAGGGTTGCCGTCCCAGGCAGAGGGCTTCGGGACTTGGAATGGGCGCAACTCCGCCGCGAGGGCATGCTGAAAAAGGCATGCCCAAAAACGAATCTTCGAACGCGCGGTTTCGGCTGTTACTTCGGAATTTCTAAGATGAGCGCCGGAGTAAGTAAAGGACGGACTTATTTACTGTCCTTGGATCGGCTGCGATTGCGGAGCTTTTCGCACCAGCGCTGGTATTCGGCTTCGTTAAAGCTGGATTGCATCTTGGCGGCGCGAACCGGCGCATCGATTTGCTGAGTTTCGGGCCTGGATTCGACGTTTGTGTCTTGCATGTTGAGCAGATCCTCCCAGTAGGTGATTCGGTCTCACCAGACTGTTGCTGTGTCTGGTGGCATATTCGCAGCGGGGGTCGGATGCCTCAATGGGTGGGAAGAACCAATTTTGGTGTTACCCGGGTCCCAGTACTAGCCAGGATAGAATAAAGCCCTTATTTACAGTGATATAGAAAGTCGCTAGGGTCGATTCCGCCTTACCGGGAGGGCAACGTTGAGGGACAAGAGCGCCGGCAACTCAGTCTTGCGGGACGGCGTGCCCGGTGGCGAGCAGCGCGATTGTTGCGGCGTCTTTGGGGAGCTCATTGCCTCGCCAGACGACGTGCAAATCGGGCCTGACGAGCAGCATTTCAAATTGAAACAGTTGGCGCGGCGTCTCTTCCTCAATCTTCATGACGTCGAGGGGCGCGCCCAATTTCAGAAACGCCTGTTCCAAATGCGAAGTGTCGGCGCGTGTTCCGCAGAGCTTCAGCAACGTGAAGTTCGGGCCCAGGCGATCGTGCAGCGCGGCGCCATCGTTGAGCCAAACGTGAGGAAGTCGAGCTCCCGGCCAGGTGGTGGGAACATAGCAAGGATTTTCCGGGTCCGGACCGTGTCCCGGTTCGGGCCAGACGATCGGAGAATCGACGTAACGGTAGCCCGCTTCAATGCCCAGAATTTCCGTGACCTTGCGCTGCTCGACATCGAACAGCGCGACCATGCGCGAGCGAATCGCCGCACCATCGGGCGTATTTTCGCGAACCGAAGGATCGTACGCGGCGCGCCATCCGAGTCTGCCGGTCATCGCGGCGCGTGAAGCCTTCACATTGCGGAGACCGATCGGGCGGCGCTCCGCGCCATACGACGCGAGGAGTTGCGGGCCGCCCCAGCCTTCTAGCACTGCCGCGAGTTTCCAGGAGAGATCGATGGCGTCGCCGACGCCCGTGTTCATTCCGAGTCCGCCGGTGGGGATTACCAGATGCGCCGCATCGCCGGCGATCCACACGCGTCCATCGCCGTAGCGCTCGGCGCACAAAAGATGCTGCGTCCATTCGTTGACGGAAAGCATCTCGAATTCAACGGGGATGCCCAGCGACTTTTTGAAAATTTCGGCCATCTCAGCGTCGGTGGACGCAGCGGCGTGCAGCGTCCAGTGGCGCATGCTGTCCTGCAAAATGATGAATGGAAACAGCGGGCCTTCGGCGATGTGGTAGTGGCGTCCCTTGCCCATAGGGATTCTCTCGTACAGATCGTCGCAGCGAAAAAGGGCCTGGCGCAGTTTGCGGATGTTGCCCTCGCCGTGCAGCGAAATCCCGAGCTGTTTCCGCACCGTGCTGGAGCCTCCGTCGCAACCTACGAGATAAGACGCGCGAACCGTTTTCTCCGTGGTTCCGTCCTCGCGAATGATTGCCGTTACAGAATCGGCATCCTGCGTGAAGGAAATGAGTTCGCAATCGAATCGCACGTGAACGTTGGGGATCGCTTCGACGATCGATCGCAGCAGCGGCTCGAGCGTGTACTGAGAGATGAGCTGATACGGTTCGAGCACGCCGCCGTCGTTGTGCGCCGCGATTTCGGCTTTGGCTTCGGCCACCGATGGGCACCGCAGATGCGCCAGCGGCTTCGCATCGGACATAGAGAGCGCCAGGAAAACGTCCATGGGCGCGCTGCGCGGCAGGCCGGCGTCACGGATTTTTTCAGCGATCCCCAGGCGGCGGTAGATCTCCATGGTGCGCGCGTTGCAGCGCTCCATTTTGGGGAGTTGGATGGAGGTTTTGTTGCGTTCGATCAGCGTGCAGCGGACGCCGCGCCGCCCCAGGTCCAACGCGAGAGTGAGGCCCACGGGGCCGGCGCCTACGATGAGGACTTGGGTGTCTGTCACCTGCTGGACGGTTCCCTTCGGTCAGGTAATCGGCGCTGGCGGTTTCACCAGGCTGCGGAAAAATTAAAAAACACTGTCATTCTGAGCGAAGCGAAGAATCTCTCTTGTTTTTTTCTCTCACCTAAATCGAAGAGGGATTCTTCGCTTCGCTCAGAATGACAGCGCAAACCATTGTTCCGCAGCCCACTATGCCGCGCCGCGCGCGTTCCACGAACTTCTCATTTCCCTTTCCAGCATCTTGATCTGGATCAGGTGCTTCGGATTGAACGGCAGCGACGGGTAGTAACAATTCGATTCGTGGGTGCAGAAACATCCGTCGGCGGCCTTCGCGCGGCGAGCCTGCATGGCCGGCGAGGACCACAGTTTCTCAAAATTCCAGCCGAAATCCCGCAGATTGCCGACCGGCTCCAGATTTTCGCAAGACGACACGGTGCCTTCATCGTAGATCACGCCGCCGGCCGTTCCCGCGTAACAGGTCATTTGGGCCTTTTGTGTTTGCTGCGTCTTGGCGATCAGTCCGTGCATGTAAACGTCCAGCGCCCCCTTGAAAAAACCGGAGTCGCCGGCGTAATGATTCTTGATCGCTCCGCAGCGAGAGTCTTCCGCGATCATAGCGGCGAGCCTGGCGTAGCGCGCGGTATCGATTTGCAGTTCTGTGGAATCGGCGGCCGGCGGGCGAATGTAGTTGATATTGATTTTGTCCGGCCGGAGATCACGTTTCAGATATTCATACCAATCAAAAATGGCATCCTGATTGGAGTTCATGAAACAGGTGCAGGTCTGCACGTCGAGACGGGGAAATTCCCGCTTCATGGCCTGCAACCGGCGCGCCGTGTCAATGACCACATCCCACGATCCCGGTTTGCGGCGAATTCTGTCGTGCTGCGGTTTCAATCCGTCGATGCCCAGCGCGACGGTTACGTTCAGCCGCGGGCACTCCTGCAGCATTCGGATCACGTCGGGAAAAATTCTCTGCTGGATCTGGCCGTTGGTGGTGATGTACACGGACTCGAGATCATTGTTCGTGTAAAACACCCGCGCGATCTCCGGCAAATCTTTGCGTATAAACGGTTCGCCGCCCGCGAGGATCAGGACGCCAAGATTGCCCCCCAGCGTCGCGGAAATCGTTTCAATTTCGCGCGTGGTCATCTGCAACTTTTTGCGCGGCGCGTCGTCCAGCTCCTCAGTGAAGAAACAGTGCGTGCAGCGCATGTCGCAGACCGAAGTGACCAGAATGCTCAGCACCGCCGGCGAGAACGGTTGCCCCAGAGCCAATTTGGCGTAGCGCTTCAGCAGGTCTCTCATGGTGACGGTGGTCCGTTCGGAGCGGTGTTTTCCCGTCCGTAGGAAACCATACGCCCGGTCCGCTCCGCGGTCAATCGCGCCGCCGGCGGCAAGTTCCTGGACTTTTCTGACGATGCCGTCACGGCGCGATCTCCTCCAGTCGGCGATCGCTGGTTTCCACCATGCGCGTCGCGGCCACGGCCCCAATCACGCTCATCGCCGCGAACATCAAGAAAACGGAATCGATCCCCTTGGCGTCCACCAGGAAGCCGACCAGAGCCGGCCCGGCGGCCGACGCAATCCTCAGCCAGGAAGTAGCCAGGCCGCATCCGATCGCGCGGATGCGCGTGGGATAAATTTCCGGAGTGTAAAGGTACAGAACGGCATTGATCGAGCCGATGAGTCCGTATCCCAGGGTTCCAAGAAGCATCACGCTCCTGGCGCTGTGCGCTCCCAAAATCCCCAATACAGCGAGCAGCACGCCACCCGATACGAACGCAGCGACAGTCCAGTTCCGGCGGCCAACGCGATCGATGCTGAACGCGCACACCAAGAGGACCAGCACCTGCGCGACGTTGGTCATGGACGCAGCGCGCAGCGATTCGCGCAAATTTAAGTGATAGACCGTGTTGTAGAGACTGGGCATCCAGTTATTCAATCCATTGGCAATGAAAAATGCGCTGGCCCACAGCGTCCAGACAATCAGCGTACGTCCTCGATAGAGATGCGAGAGAACTTCGGTCCATCTACCTCGCTTCGTCAGATCGACTGTAGGCACCGCGGTGGAAGCGGGCCCGGGTGCAACGCGGCGAGCGGTGCTGGCTTCGATTTGTTCTACAATCCGTTCCGCCTCCGCAATGCGGCCCTGTGAAATCAGCCAGCGCGGTGATTCCGGAAGGCGCGCAACCAGGAAAGTGATCACCAGTCCGGGGACTCCACCGAGAAGAAAAATGGAGCTCCAGCCAAAGCTCGGAACGGTCCACGCGCCGATCTGTCCCGTGGCCATCAGCCCCAGTGGAAATATCATTTCGTAGAGCAGGAAGAAGCGCCCGCGTCCGTGTGCGCGGGATAGTTCATTGATGTACGTTGCCGCAACCGGCATCTCCCCGCCGACACCGATGCCCTGCACCAGGCGGCACACCAGCAGCGCCGGAAAATTTCCGGCCAGCGCGCACCCAAAACTCATCACGGACATGATGGCGATTGCCGCCGTCGTGCCGCGAATGCGCCCCACCTTTTCCGCGAGCGCGCTGAACACCAGCGCGCCCGCCAGTTGTCCAACGTAGCTGGCGGAAATCAGCAGGCCGATTTGCCGGGGCGAAATGTGCCACAGCCGGATCAATGTGGGCAAAGCGAAGGCCAGCGACAGGGCGTTGAACGCGTCGAAGAACGTCGCGCTGCCCATCACCAGCCGCGCCTTCATGTGCCATCGCGAGAACGGCACCTGCTCCATCCGGGCGAGAAGCATGGCGCCGTCGGCCGCGCCGGGCGCTTGCCCGGTCCCCTGCGCGTCGCGAGATTCAGCGCCGGTCGCATGATCGGCTGAGCGTTCGGTCCGGCCTTCAATCGGCTTCAATGAGTCTCGCAGTCATGCGGAAGATAAGCTTTGGAAGGTTCGCTAATCGTAATTCTGCTGAAATACCCGGATGATCTGCATCTCAATCTAAAATTTAAAATTTGAAATGAAGCCATCTGATAAATGGTCAGGTCCAAGTCGAAATAGCGCTTCAGGGGCTAAAGCCCTTGTTTGTCAGGCTCTGAATGTCACGGCTGAAGCCGCGACCCACAAAGACTATTTATGAGATCGGTTCATTTCAAACCCGAGTCAACCTTAAAATGATATCTCTCCGGCGGAACCGCCGATTTTAAATTTCACATTTCAAATTTGAAATCGAACATCCACAGCCATCCCGCCGAACGCCTGGACCCTGTTCAGGATGCCACCGACCTTGGCGCCGCTCCGGCCCCGTCCTGCTGCCGATCGGCGCGCTTCATGAGCGCTGACAGTTCCCCGGCAATCCGTTCGGGACATTCCACCGGAGTTAGATGGCGGCCTCCATGGATTACCGTCAGCGTCGCACCGGCAATCGAGCGGTGCAGGTGCTCGGCCATCGCCACCGGCGTGGCGTAGTCTTCGTCGCCCACTATTACCGCAACCGGCACGCGCAGCGCCGGCAGAAAGCTCCGCAAATCGGCGTCGCCGAGCATCACGCACGTCGCGGCATAGGAGTCCACATCATTCGCCAGGAACACGGCGGTCATCTGCTCAACCAGTTCGGGATGGGCGGTTCGAAATGCGTCGCTGAACCATCGCGAGACCTGGAACTCCACCATTCCCGCGAGTCCTTTCGAACGGGCTACCGCGGCGCGCTCGCGCCAATTCTTCGGAGCCGATTCGCCATACCAGGCCGTCGTGTCGATCAGTCCCAGGCCCCGCACGCGGGCGGGATCCCTACCGGCAAATGCTTGCGCGACGCAACCGCCCATCGAGCATCCGGCCACCACCGCGGAAGGCCAGCCCACGTGATCGAGCAGTTCCGCCAGGTCACCGGCAAACAGCTCGGTAGTGAAGGGCCCCGCACTGCGATCCGATTGGCCGTGCCCGCGGCAATCATAGGTAAGAACCTGGGCTTCGCCGGCTAGTTCCTCCGCCACGCCATTCCAGATGCTGCCATCGAGCGCCAGGGAATGTACGAGTGCAAGGCGCGGCGCTGCGAGCCGCGGCGCGGGCCGCAGCGTGTAGGCGATTGTGCAGTTGTCCGATGTCGTGAACGTAGTCTTCTGAAAATTGTTGAGCATTGATTTTTTCTCGAACCCCGTGCCGGCCGCAGTGTCTGGGCCGCCACTCTCATTTCTCTTTCGTGAAGATCGATTTCGGCAGAATCATATGCACACCCTTGTTGCCATCGACAACTTGTGTCACGTGAAGATCGGCGGCGACGCTGGCGAGCATGTAGGCGTCGTCACGCGTCATGTGTTTCTCCTGCATCAGGAAGTCGATCATTTCGCGGACCGCCATCTTGGTCGCTTCGGTCAGATCCTCATCCAACCCCATGGTTATGAATGACGCAGGCGTTTCGGCGCGCGGCCAGCGCAGGCGCATGTCCTTACGCACCACGAACTGGAACGTGCCAACCAGCGATGTTTCGAGCGCGGTGATGTCCACTTCCCCGTCGCCCTGGCCCGCGTGCCCGTCGCCCACCTCGAAGAGCGCGCCGGGCGCGTGAACGGGAATGAAGAGTGTCGTCCCGGCAACCAGTTCCTTGTTGTCCAGGTTGCCGGCATTCACCCACGGCGGAGCGCTGCTGATCCGTCCGGCGCTCGGCGGCGGCGCCACGCCCATGCTTCCAAAAAACGGGCGCAGCGGAATCTCGACGCCGTCCGCGAACTGCGCCACCATCCGCTTCTCGTCCAGCGGAATGACCTTCACTCGCTCGTAAGGAAAATCTTCCGGAAGAAATCCGCGCCCCGGAGAAAACGCGTTCAACGCGTACGGAATCGCCAGACGGATCTTTTGGATGCGGACTTCGAGAACGTCGCCGGGCTCGGCGCCTTCGACGTAGACCGGGCCGGTGAGCATGTGCGGCCCCGGGCCATGATCTTTCACCTGGTCGTAAATTTCGCGCCACGCCGGTTCCACACGTTCTGGCCACAACCCGGCCGCCTCGTAACGTTCACGGCTCGCAGCCACCAGCGTCTGAATTTCCACGGTGTCGCCGGACTTGATCCGCAGCACGGGCGGAGCCTTGGCATCGTAGTATCCCCAGGCCACGGTCTTCGACGATGGTTTCAGTTGGTAGGGCTCGCCGGTTTTCGCAGCCTGCTGCGCCCGCAACGGTACCGAGCCGCATGCCAACACGATGATCGCCCAAATTTGTAATCGTGACATGGGTTGCGCCCTCCTCGCGTGAAAAACTGTAAAATGCTGCAGCGGAGCCGCGGGTCAAGTGCTCGCGGCTGTCAGGGATTATAGGGGGAAGCCTCATGAAAATGCAGTCGAATACCATTTTCATCACTGGAGGAACGTCAGGTATTGGTCGAGGGCTGGCTGAGGCGTTCCATCGTTTGGGAAATCAGGTGATCATCGGTGGACGCCGGGAAGATCGACTTCGAAGCATCTGCGTCGCGAACCCCGGCATGCGGCATTTCGTCCTCGATGTCACGGATCACCACTCGATACGAAGCACCGCGCAAAAAGTCATTGCGGAATTCCCCTCCCTGAATTGCGTGGTCAACAATGCCGGCATGCAGAGGAGGCACAACTTCGCGGCCGGCAAGCCCATCGACGATGCGGGGATGCTTGCGGAAATTCAAACCAATCTTGTGGGCTTGATCCGTGTATCCGCGGAATTCCTGCCGCACTTGCAAAACCGGCAGGATGCAATTCTGATGAATGTTTCCTCCGGGCTCGCTTTCGTGCCTCTCACGGCGTTCCCGGTCTACTGCGCCACCAAAGCCGCGGTTCACTCCTTCACGCTTTCGCTCCGGCAGCAGCTGCGAGAATCGAACATAAAAGTCATCGAGTTGATCCCGCCGTACGTGGCCACCGAACTCGGCGGCGGCGCCGCGGCGCCTTCAGGCGCACTACACCAGATGCCGCTGGAAACGTTTATCTCGGAAACCATGCGAGAGCTGGCAGGAGATGCGGACGAAATCGCCATCGGCGGAGCCAAAAATCTCTTTGCCGCTTCGGGTCCGGAGAATGTAAAAAAAATGTTCGCCGGCATGAATCGCTAGCGGAAAACTCAAGGCTGGCCGTTCGATCCCACCTGCGTTGCGCGCTTCAGGACAGCCATTCGAGTGTCGTCCAGAAGCCGGATCAAAAGCTCGCGGGGAATGCTCTTGGTCAAAGGATTGATGATCCAGGCCAGCAGCGCGGGAACGGTGCGGCTGAGCGAGATCGTTTCGTTCTGGACGTACACCCCTCCGTCTTTTTCCTCGATCCGCCAGTAACTGTTGAGCCGCCACATGTATCCGTGGTCCTTGCCGTCGGTGCGTTCACGCTCATTCGGCGTTCCAAAATTCTCAACTTCCACGATTCGCGTGGCGCGCGAAACGCTGCGGCTTCGCGTGTTGCCCATCGGGATCTGCACCACGTCGAAATAGACGTTCAGAACGACGGTTACGATCGATTTGCTGTAAAATTGCTCGAAGATTTTTGATGTGTCACCGTGCTGTTCGAGCAATTTCGCCACGCGCACGTCCGGTTTGTAGATTTCCGGCTGGTGCGCGTAATCGTTGAGCACGCCCGCCGTTTTCGCGAGCGTTGCTTTCGGAATGAACATCACGCCGGCCCAGTGATGGATCAGCCCTCCGGGAACGGGAATCGGATCGTCATTTTTTCGCGTCTGCAATTCCTCGACAAACGGCTCGCCTCGCTGAAGTTGTTCGTACGCCTGCCGCCGTTCCGGCTCCGGCAACCGGTCCACGATCAGGAATCGGTCGGCATGCATGGCGTCATCCATTTGCGTTTCCGTCGCGGCAATGTAGCGATCGAACGCGGCTGCCGTCTCGGGTTTCAGGTTCGATGCGTAGATCGAACCAGCGGAAAGGAAGGACCAGATACAGCAGGCCAGCGCAACGCGTCGCCACGATATGCCTGGCACTCGATGATTTCTGGGGATGCGGTTGCGCCGCGACGCATGGCCACTCAGTGTGGTGGGAACTGTTTTGCCGGCGGCCACGCCATGATTATGTCATAACTTATTTTGTGTGCGTTTCAGCAATTTGAAGAGAAGCAACGAAGCGGGTCCGGATCACGCGCCGGATTTATCCTTCGAACGGTCCCACAGATTCGGCAGCTCGATGTTCGAATATCCGGAAATGAAGGTCCGGCTCGATCCATCCGGCTCGTACATGGATCGCTGGATCGCCCCGATGTTGGCGCCGTAGATGTGGATGCTCACCGATGGCCGGTCTTCCAGCGCGTTGGAGACGCGATGAAAGTCGCCGATGGCGGGTGAAACCGCGGTCACCTGGCCTTGTTCCAGGCGCTCCGGCGTGCCCTCTTCCACGAACCGCCCGTCGCTCGAGCGGCGGGCGTAGCTCTGCTCCATCTCCGCGCCCCGCAGGATTCCAACGATGCCCCACACAGTGTGGTCGTGGATCGGAGACTTCTGCCCCGGCCCCCAGACGAAACTAACGACCGAGAATCGTTCCTGGGAATCGGCGTGCAGCAGGTACTGCTGGTATCCGCTGGCGGAAGACTCTGCATAACGGGCAGGAAGCCAGTCGTCGACGGCGATTAATTCCTTCAACAGGCGCGAACCTTCCTGAAGTATGTCCGGCTCTGCTGCCGTGCTTTCGATCAAATGGCTGAACGCGATGATGAAATCGCGCAGCCGGCCAATCCGAGGCGAAGCGATCACGGGTTGCTGAACGGAGGCCATTGTCCGGATCCTTTCGTTCGTGCGTCTGGATTGTAATCCAGGTCTTGATTCTCCGCCCCGGTTTCCATCGGTTGCGCGGCGCATCAGGGATCATTTGCGAAGCGCGGCGCTCGCCACGGCGTTGCGCCATTTTCGCGCTTCCTCGTAGTCCTCGGGGGTGTTCATGTTTTTCAATATCAGATGTTGCGGATCCAGATGCTTCCATTCCCGCTCGTGAACAACGTCCATGCGCAGTGGCGCGATCGCGTCAGTAACTTTTCTCTTCCCTCGTTCGAGGGCCGCCGCGAGCGGTTCCCGACATTCGCGGCGGTAAACGGCAGCGAGCGGTTCAAGGCCGCGTTCGCTTTGCGGAATTACGAGCTGTCGATCGGAGCGTTCCGCGCGGGAGAGCAGCCAATCGAGCCATTCGAAAGAAAGATACGGCAAATCGCACGCCAGGATCAGATTCCAGGGCCAGCGCGACGCCGTAAGGGCCGCCGCGATTCCTGCCAAGGGCCCCCGCCGCTCGGTTTGTGTTTCTGACAGGCTCGACGAGTCGTCGTCCGCGATCGTCGACAGTCCGGTGTCCGCCAGCAGGCTCGGCGGGCCAACCAAAGTCACACCCGCCACCAACGGCTCGACCAATCGCGCGGCGTGGACGATGAGCGGCACGCCGCCGAAATCCAAAAGGGCTTTGTCCCGCCCCATGCGCGAGCTTGCTCCGCCGGCGAGAAGATAGGCAGCGACTTGTTCCCTGCGTTTCACGGTGAAGGTCATGATCGAGCCTACTATTCCCTTCTATCTTATGATTGGAGATAAGAGCCGCTCAAGCAAGGACCGGCGGACGATTGCCCGCGAACGCTTCGCCCAAGCGTCAAATTGTAAAAGACTTGCGAATCGATTCCGTGGATAATTGGTGCTCGAAATCACGCCGTGACTGCCCAGCGGCGGAGGAAGACGGCGCGAACATGATGCAAGTGACAGAGGCAACGCGAAACGGTTGGCGCGTGGTAACTGTCACCGGCCGCGCCGACCATGAAACCGCCGACGCGTTGGAATCCGCGTTGCGCTCCGCCGTCGAGGCAAACTCACGGGTCGCCGCCGATTTCTCCGCCCTCGATTACATTTCCAGCGTCGGACTGCGCGCCGTCGTCCAGGCCGCCCGCGCGGCGCAAAAGCGAGGCTCCGAGTTTGCCATCTGCGGCATCAGTGGAATGGTGCGCAAGGTTTTTGAGGTCAGCGGGCTCCACCAACTTCTGCAGATCCACGGAGAGCTGCCTTGTTGAGCATGCTGGAAGAAGCGGTTCTGCTCGCGGTGGACGAAGCTTCCGGCGGTCTCCGAGCCACCCGCCAACACGGCGCGGCCTACGCCCTGGTGGGCGCGGTGTTCTTTGATCTGGCGCTGGCGCGCAGAATTGACACCGACACTGACAACATCCAAATTCTGGATCACAGCCCGACGGGTAGCCCCACTCTCGACCGCGTGCTCAGCGCCATGGCGCAGCGAAACGATTCCACCTCCGTGCGGGATTGGATCGAAGCGATCTACTACCGGCGCGAAGACCTGGAAGGCGAAGCGCTGGCCGGCCTGATTCGTCAGGGCATCCTGCGGCACGAGAAATCCAAACGCTTCTGGGTCATCGACGTCGAGCGTTTTCCTCTCATTGATAACCGCCCGCAGCAGGATGTGCGGCTGCGTCTGGCCGAAGCGATTCTTTCGGACACCATTCCCGACACGCGCGACATCATGCTGGTCAGCATCGCCGAACCCTGCGGCCTGCTGGGCTATTTTCTTACCGAAGCTCAGATGACAAGCCGCCGTGAGCGCATCATGACCTTGTGCAAGCTGGAAACGATCAGCCGCAAGGTGGCCGCCGCTATCAATGACCTGGAAGCCACGCTTCGCCAAGGCGCCCACAGATTCGCCTGAAAGCCTTCCCCGTAAAAGATTCATTAACGCATTCAACAACCGTGAGCGCATCTCCCTGTAAACAGAGTGCTCCATCTCGGTACAATGAATTACACACGTGTGACCATCATTAGTGGAGTGAAACCTATGAAGAAGGATGACTATCCGATCAAGCGCACGAATCCGCGCTACACTTTTTCTGCCGAGGCCGAAGCCATTCTGCGTGACGGCACCTCGGTGGACGCTCAAGTGTTCGAGCTGAGCGCTCGTGGCTGCTATATTGATACGGTCAAGCCTATCTCCATGGGCACGGAATTGACGTTGCGCATCAGCAACGGAATGAGCATGTGCGAACTGCAAGGCAAAGTGATCTATACGCACCCGGGCGGCGGCATGGGTGTTTTTGGGATGGGCGTGTTGTTTGAGGATATGGCCCCCGACCAGCGCTCGGCGCTCGAATCCTGGCTGCGTGATCTGGCCAGCGGGCAGGCGCAGCCAAGCACGGCTCAGGCTACGCAATAATCGCGTTTGCGGACCCGCCGGAACGCACTTTTTCGGCGTATCCGTCAGATTGAACCCGTCCTGCAATCACTTCCCCTCTAAAAGCTCCTTTCTGAATGTCCCGTTTTTCGTAGCTCGCGGTAGTCTTCCCCGCCACGCTCCTATCGTTCCCCTTCAAGGCACGACAAATGAGCGTGGGATCGCGATTGAATATACGGGTCGCCAACGGCTCTCGCGGCATTCAATGGTGGCCGGTGTATCGAATCGATACACTTGCCACGAGTCCTCAGAACCGTGTTTTTCCTGCAGTGGTACAGGTCGAACCTGTCCTTGTTGCGAAACAATTAATAATCCCTTTGGGCGAACCCTTCTGAAACAGTACCAAGGTCCTATTCAATGACACTTCTCGTGACCGTATAACCTCACTTGCGAGTCTGTGTGTGGAGTGTTCAGTTCCGGAACAGGGGATCACGTTAACCCCAGGGTACGAAGTGAATTTCCTCGAGTAGCTCGCAGCAATCGAAAATTTTATTTGGGATGTAGAGAAAATGGCCCGGAGGCTGTATGTCCTTTGATGTTCTGGATCAGGAGACCGTAAACAAGCTGCCGCGGCTCTCCGAATTGCACGAAGCCTACGGGGTGAAGGTCAACGAAATCGACGTGGACGAGCTCTTCGATTTGTACGAACGAACCGGTTTCCTATATCCCGAGAAAGCTGTCCGGCTGCTGCCGCATTTGAATCTGGTAAAGGAAAATTGGAGCCGGATGCTGCGCGCGGGAGAATCACTGCTTTACGTTCTGACCGCTGGAGACGCGCAGAAGGGCCGGGCTGCACTGGCAGTCTGGCGCACCACCCACCAGGGCTGGACCTATCAGCATCTGGTTTCGGAAGGAAATCCGTACGCCTCGCGCGCCGTGATGCTGGCTGCGGAAGCGGCGAGCATCCTTAAAGGATCGGACGAATCCGCTCAAAATTGGTTTCGGCCGGAAAACCGTTTTCCGGCGCGCGTATTCGGATCGATGATTCAGGCCATCGGCGGATCGCTTTCGTCGGCCCAGAATCAGGCCTATTTCGCGCTGAACCGCTCGCAGGCGATGCCGGTCGACGGAACCGTCCGCGTGATGAGCTACGATCCGGCCTGCAAAGCCGACCTCTGTTCGCTCGCGGCAGTAACCAAGGGACACGTTTACGTCGCGGCGGAAGAGTTGGAAGGCGACGTTTCTTTCAAGGCGCTGGACCTGTTGTACCGGCGCGTGGGGCTCCGGCGCACCCGCCATGTCTGGCTGGCTTACAGCAAGCGCCAGAACAAGCCGATCGGAGCGGCCATCGTTTATCGCGGCCCGCTGGGCTTGAACTTCAGTTTTCTTGAGAACCGCTGCGACCTGCTTTTCTCACCCGCTTTATCCGAAGCGGAAGTCACCAGCGCCGCAGCCGCCCTGCTAACGTCGGCGGTCACCGCGTACGAGAATTTTGAACTGGAACATATTCCTGTGATCGTCAGCGAAAACAGCGTACCGGCGCTATTGAAGGTCGGGGCAGAGTTTATTCGTCACTACTGTCAGTGCATTTGGCTGAAGGGCTCCTATCCACGTTCCTACCGCCATGTCGATAGTTTCTATTCCAAGGTTCTAGATCGGGCTGGAAAACGGGGGTTGCAACCACTTTTTGCACTCGAGAATTCACAATGACTAAACACGCTTTGAAACAAACCACTGCTCCGCCAGCGAACGGCTTTTGGGGTCGGATCGCCAAACGCTCTCGTCAGTGCGTCGAGGCACGCCTGGCCGAACTGCGGCCATCGGTTTGCCTGCGGGTAAGCGACGGCGCCGCCGAGTTCACCAAGCGCATGCTGGTGACCGCGTTCACCGCCGTATTCCTCGCCACCACACTGTGTGCGCAAAGCGGACCGGACGGTCCCGACGTCACCAGCATGAGCGTGGAAGACCTGATGAACCTGCAGGTCACGTCGGTGTCAAAGCGAGCGCAGAAGGTGGCCGACGCAGCCGCCGCGGTCTTCGTCATCACTCAGGACGATATCGAACACTCGGGCGCCCGGAGCATCCCGGAAATTCTGCGGATGGTGCCAGGCCTCGAAGTGGCGCGCATCGACGAAAATAAGTGGGCGATCGCCTCGCGCGGCTTCAACGGGCGTTTCGACGACAAATTGCTGGTGCTCATCGACGGGCGCAGCGTGTATACCCCGTTGTTCTCCGGCGTGTACTGGGATGTGGAAGACGTGCCGCTGGAAGACATCGACCGCATCGAAGTGATTCGCGGGCCCGGCGCCACGCTGTGGGGCGCCAACGCGGTCAACGGCGTGATCAACATCATTACCAAGACGGCCAAGGCCACCCAGGGCGGTTTCATTAAGGTGGAAGGCGGAGATACACAACTGACCGCCGACAGCGCGCGCTACGGCGGCGAAATCGGCACCAAGGGATCGTATCGAATCTATGGAAAGTATTTTGACTGGAAGCCCTCGACGGACATGAGCAACCAGCAGGCGTCCGACGGTTGGCACCAGGCACGCGGCGGATTCCGTTCCGATTGGGCGCTGTCCCAGGCGGATACCCTCACCGTTCAAGGCGATGTGTATAGCAGCCGCGATGGAGAGACCATCACACTTCCCATGCTTGCGGCTCCCTACTCCTCCACCTTTGGCAATACCGGCGCTTACAGCGGCGGTAACATCCTGGGCCACTGGACCCATTCTTCGTCCAATAACTCGTCGTTCTCGTTGCAGGGTTATTTTGACCGCACCAACTTCTCGGACAACAGCCTGTTTGTCGATCACGAATCGGTCTTCGACATCGACTTCCAGCATGATTTCCACCTAGGCCAGGCGAATGAAATCGTTTGGGGAGCGGGCTATCGCTCCATTCAGGATCGTAACCTGCCCAGCTTCACGGTTGCCGTGACGCCCAACAGCGCCCAGTACAACCAGTTCAGCGCGTTCGTTCAGGACGAAATCACTCTCCTCGACCAGCGCTTGCGGGTCACCGTCGGTTCCAAGTTTGAACACAACGCCTTCACCGGCTTTGAATTCGAACCGAACTTCCGGGCTCTCGGCAATATCAGCAAGAACCAGTCGATCTGGTTCGCCGTTTCACGCGCCGTGAGGACCCCTGCGCTGACCGAAGAAGGTCTGCGGTTGAACGATGCGGTTATTCCTCCGGGAGCGCCGCCGTTCAATAGTCCGCTGCCTGTGATTGAAGCGATTTTCGGCAGCAACCAGTTCCAGTCTGAGGATCTGATCGCGTATGAAGTCGGATACCGCGTTCAGGCCACCAGCTCCTTCTCCGCGGATATCGCGGCTTTTTACAATAACTACACGAACCTGCGGACAGCCGAACCCGGCACGCCGTTCGTCGAAGGCAGCCCGGTGCCCACCGATGTGGTGGTTCCGTTCGTAGCCTTGAACAAGATGAGCGGCGGCACCTACGGCATCGAGCCCTATTTCGATTGGAAAGCACTGTCCAAGTGGAAGCTGTTCGGTTCCTATAGCTACCTGCGCATGAAGATTCACAAGAACGCGGACAGTCTGGATCCCACCGCAGATCTGCCCAACGGCGAGAATCCCGAGCATCAATTCTATTTCCGGTCGGCCCTGGATCTACCATGGCATATCGAGCAGAACCTGATCGTGCGTTACGTCGATCAACTGCCGAGCTACGCCATTGGCGGCTATACGTCCCTCGATGGAGGAATTCATTGGAAGCCGAAGTCCAACATCGAATTCTCGTTTGACGGCGAGAATTGGCTCAACCACAGGCACATCGAATTCATTCCCGACTTCATTAACACCCAGCCCACCGTTGTCGGCCGCAGCTTTCACGGGGGAATCACGTGGAGTTTCGGAAAGCGCCAGTAGTCGCAGCAGGATCGCAGCGATTGGATGATTGGCGGAACGTATCAACGTGAAAGTGAAAAGCGAAACGAAATAATGCGGATACTTCGACTCATCGCGGCCTGCCTGTTGTGCGCCAGCCTAGCTCTTCCGGGCCACGCGCAGACCGCCAATTCCTCCGATTCGTCGGAGTACCTCATCAAGGCGGGGTTTACTTATAACTTCGCCAAGCTGATGCAGTGGCCCGCGAGCACGTTCCCGCAGCCGGATTCACCGATCGTCATCGGAATTCTCGGCACGGATCCGTTTGGAAACACGCTCGACACGGTCCTGGCGGGAAAGAAAGTGAATGCCCGGAGTTTCGTCGTCAAGCATCTGAAGTGGGGCACGGACATCAAAGGCTGCAACATTTTGTATGTAAGCACTTCCGAAGCGGCGCACCTGGACGAAATCTTCCGAATGGTTAAGGGGCTTCCGATCCTGACTATCGGACAGATGCCCGATTTCGCCAAGCGCGGCGGCATCATCAATTTCATCATCGAGGACGACAAAGTCCGGTTCGAGGTAAACGTCGAGGCCGCCAAGCAGGCGGACATTAACATAAGCTCGCGGTTACTGACCTTGGCGAAAATCATCCCGCAGACGGGTTCGGATGGGAGCAAGACGCCATGAATCTGAAGAACCTGTCCATCAAGCGGAAGATGATGCTGATCACGATGCTGACCAGCAGCGCCGCCCTGGTGCTGTTCTCAGCCAGCTTCCTGGTTTATGACCTGATTTCGTTCCGGCATTTCCTGAGCGGCGACCTGGCCACGCAGGCGGAAATCATTGGATACAACAGCGCCGCCGCGATGGCTTTTAAAGATGAGGCCGCCGCCACCGTTACCCTGACTTCCCTGCAGGCCAAGGAAGACATCACCGCCGCGGTTCTCTACGGCCCGGACGGTAATGTTTTTGCGCGCTACACCCGCACCGACGTAGCCAAACCGACCCTACCCGCGAATTTGCCGCAAAGCGGGGGCATCCGCTTCCAGGGCAGCTACCTGGAAGTGTTCCATGCGGTCTCCTTGAACGGCGAGCCGCTGGGAACGTTGTTCCTGCAATCGGACATGAGCCAGTGGAATTCGCGAGCCAAACGTTACGCGCTGCTGCTGCTGGTCTTGATGGTGGTATCCGACTGCCTGGCGCTGCTGATCGCCTCCAAGTTGCAGAACCTGATCTCCCAGCCCATCTTGCGGCTGGAGGACACCATGCGCATGGTGTCTGTGAAGAAGAACTACGAAGTGCGCGCGCTCAAATTCTACGATGACGAAATCGGCAGGTTGATCGACGGCTTCAACACCATGCTGGCTGAAATCCAGGAACGCGACACTGCCTTGCAGGGCGCCAACGTGGAACTGAAGATGCGCACGGGCGAACTGGAAACGGAAATCACGCACCGCAAGCAGACTCAGGAAGAATTGCTCGGCGCCAAGCGCGCCGCCGAAGATGCCAGCCGCGCCAAGAGCGCGTTCCTGGCCAATATGAGCCACGAGTTGCGCACGCCGCTGAATGCCATCATCGGCTACAGCGAAATGATCGAAGAGGAAATTCAGGATACCGGGCAATTCCAGAATGTTCAGGATGTGAAGAAGATTCAGTCGGCGGGCAAACATCTGCTGGCGCTGATCAATGACGTACTGGACCTCTCCAAGATCGAGGCCGGAAAGATGGGCCTGCACCTGGAGAGCTTCGACGTCGCCCAAATGATCGACGAAATGGTCTCCACGTTCCAGCCGACGGTGGCGAAGAACTCCAACCGGCTGGAGATCGATGTACCGGAAGATCTCGGGTTGATGGTGGCCGACATCACCAAGGTCCGGCAGATCCTGTTCAACCTGGTGAGCAACGCCTGCAAATTCACGAATCAGGGAACCATCTCGCTGCAGGTGAACCGGCTGGACATCAGCGGGCGCGCCTGGCTGCGATTCCGAATCACGGACACAGGAATCGGGATCACTCCCGAACAGCAACAGAACCTGTTCAAGGAATTTGCCCAGGCGGACGTCTCCATCGCGCGGAAGTATGGAGGCACGGGACTCGGGCTGGCGATCAGCCATCGCTTCGCTCAATTGATGGAAGGCAACATCACCGTGGAAAGCGAGCCGGGTAAGGGTTCGGTATTCACCGTGTTCCTGCCCGCGAAGGTGAACGCGGACAACGCCGAGGCGCCCAAGTCCAAGGCCGCTGCCAATGCCGCGCCGGCGCCAACGCCAGCAAAACCGCATGAAGAAACGATTCTGGTGATCGATGATGACCCGGCGGTGCGCGACTTGATGTCCCGTTACCTGGTCAAATCGGGCTTCCATCCGGTGACGGCCACGGATGGCGAGGAAGGGCTGAAGCTC
>Ga0070735_10001549_pt1 | contig 22069 bp, 21 predicted proteins | sample Coa_R1_FD_66443 | JGI IMG/M metagenome (GOLD analysis project Ga0070735, IMG submission 66443) | Surface soil microbial communities from Centralia Pennsylvania, which are recovering from an underground coalmine fire - Coalmine... | ecosystem: Environmental > Terrestrial > Soil > Unclassified ...
ATCGAGAGCAGGGCCTCGCGATACAGGCCGGCGTTCACGCCCTCGACGAAGAACGTCGCCGGCAGTCGCAGCTCGCCGAGCAGCTCGAGCACCCGCGGCAGCGCGCGCGTCACGGAGAAATGCTCTCCGAGCGGCTGGTCCGCCGGCCAGTTACCGCGCTCGAGCTCCGACGCCTCGCCGAGGTTGTCGAAGGTCACCGCGACCGCCGCTCGGCGGCGCTCCGGACCCCAGTCCGACGGCTGGGTGGCCGCGCGGGCGCTCAACCCGCAGGACGCTCGGCGACGACGGGATTCTCCAGCCGCCCCACCCGCTCGATCTCGATCACGATCCGGTCGCCGTCGCGCAAGAGCATCTTGGGATCGCGACGGAACCCGACTCCGCTCGGTGTGCCCGTCAGCACGACGTCGCCGGGAACGAGTGCGACGAACTCCGAGATCGTGGCGATGATCGTCGGGATGTCGAAGATGAGCTGGCGCGTGTTCGCGAACTGCAGGCGCTCGTCGTTCAGCTCCAGCGAGATGTCCAGCGCGTGCGGGTCGCCCACCTCGTCAGACGTGACGAGGAACGGCCCGAGCGGCGTCGATTGCGCCCAGTTCTTGCCCTGCAGCCACTGGTGGGTGCGGTATTGGTAGTCGCGCATGGTGACGTCGTTGGCGACCGTGTAACCCGCGACGGCCTCGAGCGCCTCAGATGCGCGCGCGCGCCGGACCCGCTGCCCGACGACGAACGCCAGCTCCGCCTCGTAGTCGACTGCAGTGGACTCGGGCGGAAGGACGATCGGCTCGCCGGCGGCGACCAGCGTCTCGGCGAACTTCGAGAAGAGAACCGGGTACTCAGGCACCTCGTAGACGCCCTCATCAACGTGCGCGCGGTAGTTGAGGCCCATGCACACGATCTTCCCCGGCCTGGGGACGACCGGCAGAAGTGTCACTTCGCCCAGCGGAAACCGCTCACCGCTGACCGGAGGGTCGGCGAGAACCGACGAAGGCGTGTCGCGGCCGAGCTCCGCGATGCCGGCCAGCGGGCGCACGACCTCGCCGTCGACGAGCGCGGCAAAGCGCCGGCCACCCTGGGCGCAGCTGGCGAAGCGCACTAGCTGCGGGAGGCGGGCCGCAGCTTGATGTCGAACTCACAGGTGTAGAACGGCCGGTCCAAGCCCAGTTCCGACCCGTCCTCGCGCCGGGTCAGCGGTCGCACGAGCTCGGGTTTGACCGCTCCGATCGTGTCGTCCTCGAGGTATGGATCCCCAGGGAAGAAGACCTGAGTCGTGAGCGGCACGTGTCCGTCGGCCTCGACCTTGAAGTGGATATGCGCCGGGCGCCACGGGTGCTGGCCGACGAGCTCGAGATAGCGGCCCACCGGGCCATCCGTCGGCACCGTGTACGGCTTGGGCAGCATCGTCTGGAACTCGTAGGCCCCGGAGTCGTCAACCCCGAAGCGGCCGCGGAAGTTGTAGGCCGGCTGGCGCTCGTCCCAGACGTCGTACCCCCCGCTCGGGCCGGTCTGCCAGACGTCGAGGACCGCCCCGGGTAGCGGCTCGCCCTCAGCCGAGGTCACCCGGCCGCCGACGATCAGCACGTCACCCTCCCCCATCCCCTCGTAATCCGCGTAGATCTTCACCGGTCGCTCGCGCCACGGCGGGTCCTCGCGGTACAGCGGCCCCTCGACGTCGCTCGCGGTCACCCCACCGTCCTCGGCCGTGTGCGAGAGCGCATCGATGAGCACGGACGTGCGCGTAACGTCGGACAGCAGGACGAACTCATCGGCACGTCCGACGTCCGTCAGGAAGTCCAGAACCCCCCGCCACTCTGCCTCGGTGACCTGGTGGCGCCCCAGGACCTCGTGCAGCGCGGCCAGAACGTCGGTGCTCACCGCCGCGACACGCTCATTGGTAACGACGTCTGCCGAAGCGCTCATGTCTGCCTCCCGCGTTCGTAGTCGGTGTACATGTACGGATTGTCGAGGACCTTCGTCTCGGGGATGTCCGGATTCATGCCCGCCTTCCAGGCGTCCTCGCCGAGCTCGCTCATCGCGTACTCGACCGTCTCCTCGACGGCCTGACGGGCGCGCGCCAGGTCGACGCCGATGAGCCGGTGCTCGTGCTTGACGACACGGCCATTGACCAGGACGGTGTGGACGTCGCCACGCTGGGCTTGAAACGCGACGTGGCCATACGGGTTCAACAGCGGGAACATCACCGGCGAGTCGTCGTTCTTGATCAGCACGACGTCGGCCTTCTTACCCTCCTCGAGGCTGCCGACGACGGAATCGAGCCGCAGCGCCCGGCTGCCTCCACGAGTAGCCCAATCCACCACCTGTTCCGCCCGGAGGGCGTGATGGGTCACGGTCTCCTGGCGACCATGGGCCTCGAGATGCTCGCGCGCCCGGTCGGCGCCGAGCGTGCCGCGCATGGCTGAGAACAGGTCAGCGCTCCACCAGACGCTCGTGTCCATCGAAAGGGACACGGGGATCGCGTGCTGACGCAGCTGCCAGGTCGGCGGGTAGCCCTGGCCCGCGCTCTGCTCGCTCTCGGTCGAGACCGAGACGGAGCCGCCGGTGGCGGCGATGCGGTGATAGGAGTCAGGCGTCAGCGTCGCGGCGTGGACGTAGATCGTCTCCGGGGTCATGAAGCCGTGTTCGTGCATCAGCCGGATGCCGTCGTCGTTCGTCGCCCCCCACACCCCGGCGTGGGTGGTCACCGGCGCGCCCAGCTCGCGCGCGACCTCGAACGCGGCGCGCTCGGGAAACTCGGGGTCGCCGGTGACGTCGAACGCCATCTGGAAGCCGAGCATGTCGTCGGAGCCCGAGAAGCGGCGGCTCACGAAGCTGCGGAAGTCGGCCGAGACCGCCCACTCCCAGGGGCCCTGCTGGAGGTTGCCGTAGCCGAGCACGAAGCGGCCCGGAACCGCCTGCAGTGCGTCCACCGCAGCCTCGGCATGGTCGACAGTCTGCAGGCCATGGGACCAGTCGACGGATGTCGTCACGCCGGCGTCGAGCGCCTCGATTGCCGACAAGAGGTTGCCGGCGTAGACGTCCTGTGGACGGAAGATCTTGCCCCAGTCGAGGTAGAACCAGACGAAGTACTGCGTGAGCGTCCAGTCGGCCCCATAGGCCCGCAGCGCCGTCTGCCACATGTGGCGGTGTGTATCGATCATGCCCGGCATCACGATGCCGCCCGAGGCGTCGATCTGCACGGCGTCGTCGGGTACCTCGAGTCCAGGCCCCACACCGGCGATGCGCTCGCCGACGACGAGGACATCTGCATCGCGGAGGACGTCGTGGGCGTCGTTCATCGTCAGCACGGTCCCGCCGCGCAAGACGATCGGACGGCCGGGATCGAATGACTGGCTGCTCATGTCGGTGGGCTCTCCTCTCCGCGAACGGGTGCCTAGGGGACGATGACGAGCTTGGGGCCACCCGATGCCCGGCGCTGGCGCTCCCAGGCGTCCGCGACATCTTCGAGCGCGAATGGCTCCACATCGACGGTTATCTCGCCCCGGCCGGCAAGCTCGGTGAGACGCAGATAGGCCTCACGCCTGACCTCGAGCGGTGGGTGGGCGACCGAGAAGCCACGAACGTCGATCGAGAGCGACCGGATCAGCGCGGCCGGCAGGACGAGCTCGGCCCCAGCCACGCTCCCGATCTCCACATGGCGGGCAAAGCGCCCCGCCGCCTGTATCGAGGCGAGCGCGGGCTCGCCCCAGAGCAGGTCGATCGTCACGTCCACACCGTCCGGGGCCGCCGCGCGCAGCGCCCCGGCCAGATCGTCGACCCGGTCGAGCTCGACGACCGCGTCCGGGCCCAGCTCACGCAGCCGCGCGAGGCGCTCGTCCGCGATCGCGGCGGCGATGACCCGTCCCGCCCCGAGGAGCCTTGCCGCCTGGAGCGCGATCGTGCCGACCGCTCCCGTCGCTCCCAGCACCAGCACCGTCTCGCCGCGACGAAGCTCCGCTCGCCAGGTCAGCGCCAGCCAGGCGGCGAGTCCTGTGTTGCCGAGGGCGGCGGCGACGACATCCTCGACCCCGTCCGCCATTTCCAGCAGTGCCTCCTCGGGCACGAGCGTGCGCTCGCACATCGAGCCATACGGGGCCACCGTCCGATCGAAGTACACGCGGCGGCCGTCGGGGAGGCGCCCCACCCCGTCCGTGCCGACAACCGAGGGCAGCGGCGGCGGGCCCGTGTAGTACGTGCCGGTGGCCTTATGGAGGTCGAGGTGATGCAGGCCGGCCGCCGCGACGTCGACCAGCACTCCGCCGGCCCCCTCCGGCTCGTCGAACTCGCCGCACCGCGGTGTCCCCCCGTGTTCGTGAAGGACCGCCGCACGCACAGGACACAGTCTCTGCCATTGATGGCGGACGCGCAAGCAGCCCGGCGGTCTACCGTGCCGGGAGCCGGCGGCTCAGGGCGTCGGCGGCTGCTTCGCCGGGCAACCGGCCAGCATGTCGCTGCACGTGGCCAGCGGATGCCCCATCACCTGCGGGTCGTGGAGGCTGTACTCGGAGTAGTAATAGAAGGAGAGCGTGTCGCGGACCGGGATGCCCGCGAGCTCGTACGGGACGTTTCCCGCGGCCGGGTCGGTCGGACTGGAGAGTGCCTGACCGGCGCTGTACGTCCCTGCGCCAAACGAGATGTCGGCCGCGCCCCGGTCGGTCGAATTGTTGTTACGGTCGGCGCTGCGGTCGAACGTGCCGAGGTTCGTCAGCCGGTCATACGCGGTGTCAGATCCAGGCAGTAACGCGTCCTGACCACCGCGCAGGTACTCGTCCAGCCACGCGAGTGTGTAATAGAACGCGATCCGCTCACCGATCTCGTTCGACGGCAGGACGTAGGGAACGTAGCTGTAAGTGAGGTGCGTGCCGTTGCGGATCGAGACGATCTCTGAGTCGATTCCCGCCCGCGCCAGGCTGAGATACCCGGCCGTGCCGTCGAGCCCGCCGGCGTTGGTGGACCCGTTGGGATCGGGAACCGTGGGCTGCGGCTGCGGGTTGAACTCGTAGTCGTTGGTCATCGCGAGGGCGGGCGCGTGCGCGTTGGTGGCCTGGTCGGCGCTCGGAACGGTTACGTTCTTCGCGCACTGGGACATCGTCACCGGGAACAGGTCGTCCCAGGCCACGATCGCTGTCACTCGGCGGTCGCACTGCCCGACCCAGCTCACCGCGGAGGCGCCGAGCGAGTGCCCGGCGATCGCGATGTTGTGGGGATCGAGGCTGCGATACCCCGGGTTGAACGAGCCGCCGTACGGGCTGGACGGGGTCGAGAGGAAGAAGCTCAGAGAGTCCTCGGCGCCCTGGTAGAAGTTGTAGTTCTGCTGATAGGGCACGCCCTTGCAGAGCAGGTTGCCTGCCTGAAGCTGGCTCGGCCCGCAGTTGCCGGCGTTCGGTAGCAGGTCGGAGTCCCCCTGGCCCTGGACGTCGTAGGTCATCACCTCGTAGCCGTACTGGGCGAGGCCCTCCGCGGCCCAGTAGTAGAGCTGCTGGTAGCCCTGGACCGAGCCGTCGGTGATGACCACGCCTGGGTACCCGCCGCCAGGCAGCGTCGGTGTCCCGGGCGGTGGCATCCAGATATTGCCGCGCAGCGTGGCGCCGTCCGTGGAGGTGAAGGACACCGGCAGCACGGTCCCGCCGGTCCGCGTCTCCCAGTTGCTCACGGTGCGAAACGCGTCGGCGGCCTGCGAGCCTGGGACCAGCGTCGTGATCCCGCCGTGGATGTGCCCGGGGCCGTCGCTGATCTGCGACCCCAGCTCATCGAGCCACAGCTCGCTGCCCTGGGTCAGGTTCTCGTACCCGTAGGAGGGGTTCGCGTACTGGTCGCGCAGCCGCAGGGTCGCGCAGTACTGGTTGAGGGCGTCGCGTGCGAACCACGCCGGATTGGTGGGCGCTCCGCTGGCGTTGGCCTCGGGGTTGACGTAGTTGTCGGCCGCGGAGAAGCAACGCGTGTCGACCGACGCTCCAGCCGCCGCGGCACTGGCGGGGAGCTGGCTCGCGTAGCGGGCGACCTCGGCTTGGGCGAAGGCCACTGCAGTGGCGGCTCCTGCGCTCGGCTCGGCGAAGGCAGAGCCAGCGGTCAGCACGAGCGCGCCGACCGCCGCCGCGAGGGCGACCATTGCCCGCAATGCGATGCCGTTCATTTCGAGCCTCCCGACGCGAGGCGACACACCTGGATCCGGTGCCACGGGGAGCGGAGTCTATGAACGCCAGGTGCGCTCTGCGCCGGTTGGCCTGCGGCTACGCTTTGACCGATGAGTGGAAGCGTTCGCGTGGAGCGCGGGTGGATCTACATCGACGGCACCCGCCAGGACGACGGCACGATCAAGCTCGGCACGGGCGGGGAGATGCGCTTCAGCCCGTTCGACGCGATCTCACAGCGCCAGGACGCCCAGATCACGTGGGGCCACATCCTCACGGCTTCGGTGCAGCGGCTGGCATTCTGGCGGCGCTAGACGCCCACTCCGTCCGCGGTGAGGCGTAGCGGCGGAAGGGACACGCCGACGCGCTCGACGCGAACTGCACTGCGACGCTCGCGAGCTAGGCGTCAGACCGCCGGGTTGGGCGTGCTCTCGGTGGAGCCTGGCGGCGCCGTTTGCCCGGGCGGCGTCTTTGGCGAGCCGTTGTCCCCCGGCTCGTCCGGTGCGCGCAGCCATTGCACGATTCGCCCATCGCGGATCAGGAAGTTGGTCCGCGCGGTCTGGCCGACGCCGGAGCCGCAGCCTCCGTTTCCGCCCGGGCCGGGACGGTTGGTGAGCCTGAACAAAGCGTTCACGTAACCCCCCACCGCTTTGGCCGATAGGAACTTGGCGCCACACGGGAGCGCGGCGTTGACCGCCTCGACCTGGGCGAAGCTGCGCATCTCGATCGGTGGCCCTGAGCCGTCGAAGAAGATGCTGGGAACTCGGAAATACCGCGCGGCGGCAGCCACATGGCCCAGGCGCAGCGCGTCGGACCACCCCGCGATGACCCGCACAACGTCTGGGGACACACCTGGCGAAGCGATCGCGGTACGGGCCCGCGAGGAGTGATGGAGCTTCGTGGTGGTGCCGCATCCGCCGAGGGCGGCCAGGAGCGCCGCTGCGAGCACGACCCGCTTGGCCCTAGCCATCATCAGAACCCGCGAAGGCCGGTAGCCGATCGTGGGTCGGCGATCTGCGCGAGCGTGTCGAGCAGCCGATCGACGTCCTGATCGGTGGTGTGCAAGTGAGGCGAGATCCGCAACGAGCTTCCACGGAAGGCCGCGTAACAACCTGCCTCGGCGAGCGCGGCCGAAGCTCGTGCGCGGGCATGCTCGGGCAGCCCGATGCCGAGCATGTGAGGGCCGCGCTCGCGATCGGCCGCAACCTCGAGGCCAAGGCTCGATGCTCGGCGGGCGATTTCGGCGGTCCTCTCAGCGAGGGTCGCCGCGATGCGCTCGATGCCCCAATCGAGGATCTGCTCGAGCGCCGCGAGAGCCATCGGAATGAGTTCGAACTTCGTCCGCTGCCCGGCGTCGAAGCGCCTGGCCCCGGGCTGGTAGGCGTCCTGGTAGTCAACGAGCGCGGCGAAGTCCTCCGACTGGGCGCGGTTGATCCAGTTCTCCTCGAGCGGCTCGCCATCCCGGTGTTCCTCGGCGACATAGAGAAAGCCGACGCTGAATGGGCCGAGCAGCCACTTGTAGCCGACGGTGACGAGAAAGTCGGGCCGGAGCTCTGCGACGTGGATCGGCATCGCGCCGACGGACTGGCTGCCGTCGATCACCAGGGCCGCGCCCACCGCCCGGGCCCGCTGCGCGATCGCGCCCAGGTCCACGAGCGCGCCATCGGTCCAATGCACATTCGGCACGCTGACAATCGCCACGCGCTCATCGAGCGCGGCGAGCACCGCGTCGGTCCAGCTCTCCCCCGGCTCACGGCTGACAGTCAGAACCTCGGCGTCGGATCGCCGAGCGGCGGCACGCCAGGTGTAGATGCCCGACGGGTATTCCTCGGCGAGCACGAGCACACGCTGATCCGCCGCGAGCGGCAGATTCCGCGCGGCGACCGCGAAGCCGTAGCTCGTCGCCGGCACGATCGCCACACCGTCACCGCCGGCATCGGCGAGCTGCGCGAACATCAGGCGAAGCCGCTCGACGTCGGCGAACCAATCCGACGCCGTGATCGCCCACGGCCGGCCGCGGCTCTCCAGCGCGGCCTCACCTGCGGCGCGCACCGCGTGCAACTGGGGCGCGAGGCTCGCCGTGTTGAAGTAGGCGATCTCCTCCGGGACGTTGAACGCACTGCGCTGAGCGTCGATCAGCCGCGACCGCAGCGCTGTCGCGCTCGCATCGCCCCGGTGCTGGTGTCCTGCCAACGGTCCCGGGCCTTTCGCGCTAGGGCCCTATCAGCTCGGCGAAGCGCTCGGCTGACACGTTGGCTCCGGAGAGCACGACACCGATCGAATCGTCACGCACGCGGCCGGCGAGGACGGCCGCGAACGCGCTGGCGCCGCTCGGTTCCGCCACGAGCTTTGCGCGTTCGAACAGCAGCCGCATGGCGTCGATGATCTCGGCGTCACTCACGGTCACGATCTCGTCCACCAGCGCGGCGATCACTTCGAAGGTGATCTCGCCGGGCGTCTCGAGCAGCTGACCATCGGCGATCGAGCGTGATATCGGCACGCTGACCCTCTCGCCGGCGTGAACGGAGCGCTGCATGTCGGGCGACGCCTCGGGCTCGACCCCGACGATCCGTGTCGAGGGGGATACGGATCGCAGCGAGATCGCCGATCCCGACAGCAGGCCTCCACCGCCCACTGGCACTACCACCGTCGCCAACGACCCAGCATCCTGTGCCAGCTCAAGCGCGCAGGTGGCGGCGCCGGCGATCACCCGTGGGTCATCGTAGGGGTGCACGATCGACGCGCCGAGCTCGTGCGCGAGATCGGCGGTCAGCTGCTCGCGATCGTCGGCGTAGCGGTCGTATTCGATCACCGCCGCGCCGTAACCCTCGGTTGCCGCGCGCTTCGACGCGGGCGCGTCACTCGGCATCAGGATCGTCGCCTTGGCTCCCAGGAGCGCAGCGGAAAGTGCAACCGCCTGGGCGTGGTTGCCCGACGAGCTCGTCACGACGCCCCGTTCTCGCTCGTCGGCGGACAGCTGAGAGATCGCGTTGTACGCACCGCGGAACTTGAACGCCCCCATCCGCTGAAGACCCTCGGCCTTGAGCACCACGCGAGCACCGAGCCGCTCGTCGAGCGTCCGAGACGTGATCAGCGGTGTGCGATGGGCGACACCGGAGAGGCGGCCGGCCGCGGCCTCGACATCGGAGAAGGACGGCGGGCGCCGCATTCCCTTGGCGCTGCTCATGGAGCAATCCTCGCAGACCGATGGAGGCCGCCCAGGCCCTTGACCTACGTCCCGCAACTTGCCTAAGCTCGGTGCGTGAGCCGAGGACGCTGGTTCCGGGGTGGCGTGGTAGCACTCGTGGTCACCATATTGGTGGGAGCGATCGGCACGACGGCGTCCGCGGCATCCGTCGCGAAACGCCCGATCCGGCCAGTGCTCGGCAACTGGGAGGGGAGAGGCCCGCTCGGACTGCGCCTGAGCTTCGCGTTCGTGCGCAGGGGCCGTCAGGTCGTCCTCACCGATTTCGCCCTCGGTCTGCCCACGGGTTGCCGGTCGACAGGGACCGACACGTGGAGCGCCGGCGTGGTTTCGCGGGTCGAGTACATCGCTCCCGGGACGAGGTTGCACGGCCCGTTCCCCCCACTCGGACGAACTCAGTTCGAGCTCTTCCTTCCCCCGACTGCGCAGAACCCGTTCGAGGCGCCGTTCTTGGGCACCTTCTCGAGCTCTCGCCGCGGCGTGCTGTCGATCGAGTCGCCCACCCGGGTCGGCTGCCCGCACACGGCGTGGCCGCGGACGTTGCGCTTCGCTCTGGCGGCCACCCGGCGGGTGCCAGTCGCGGACGGCCTGTGGACGGGCGCGGTCAATTCGCCCGCCGGAGTGTCGGGCACGGTCACGATTCGCGTGATCGACCAAGGCCGCATCGAGACCGATTTCTCGGCCACGTACTCGTGCCCGCCGCCTAACGGTGGCGGCGGGAGCTTCGAGATCGGGCCGTTGGCGACGGTGGGTTACCCGATCGCCGCGGACGGCTCGATCGGCGGGGCGCAAGGCACCGAAACGTCGTGGAGCGGTCGTTTCACCTCCAAGGGCGTGATCAACGGCACGTTCCTCGCGGGCAACTGCTCGCCGAGCGTCGTCGCCGGGTTCACCGCGCAGCGAACCGGCCCGTAGCTCTAAACCCCGTGGGCGGGGCCAGCGAATGCCGTCATGCGGATCGAGATGAGGACGTTGGGGATCTCGACGCCAAGCTTGGCGACGTATCGCGTCGGCGGGTCGCCGGGGAACCAAGCCGCGTATTCCTCGTTCATTCCTGCAAAGTCCGACGGGTGGGTCAGGAGCACGCCGACCTCAACCACGTCTTCCAACGTCGCGCCTGCTGCGCGCAGGATCGCCTCACAGTTGGTGAGCGCTTGCCGCGTTTGCTCCTGAATCGTCGAGCCGGCGAGGTTTCCTGTGGCCACATCGATACCGACCAAGCCCGACACATAGATGTGCTGTCCGGCCCTGACGGCTTGGCTGTACAGCGGCGAGCTCGGGGCGTTGGCAGTACTGATCACCTCGCGCACGCGGACAAGCTATCGCCGAGCCAGTGTCGCTGTCCAGCGTCACCGCCGGGTTATGCCGGTGACCACCCACAGCCGGCCGAGGGCGCTGCCATAAAAGACCACAACGATCAAGACCAGGGCACGCTGGAGCGCGGCACTGTGGGTGTTCGCAACGAGCGCTACGCCGAGGCCGAGCTGCACTGAGTAGCCCACAACCGACGTCGCCGCGAAGAGGATGTTCACCCCTCTCGTTCGCGAGCTGCGGGAGAAGTTCCCAGCCCGCTTGGCCCTCGGTATCAACTGTCTGGTCGCCAGCAACCCGATGGCTGCCATTGCGATGCTCGCTAGCCCGAGCACAGCGGAGCCCCCGGTCAGAGCCACGATCGAGACGAAGAAGATGTCCACCAGGACTACAAACGCGCTTCCGGCCAGGACAGTTCGCAACTCCCGAGTCGTGGGGTTGGCGTCATCCGCGTTGACGACCGATACGGCCACCACCAGCAACCCCAGGATGGCAGCGGATGCCCCCGCGCTTGCGGTGAAGAAGCTCTCGTAGTGGCCCACCACGCCTCCAACCTATCGGGCACCGCGGCCGCAAACGCGGTGCAGCGAAACGTTCGCGGCAGATCGATCCGCGCCGGCGGTATCAGTGCCGGCGGCCCGTGCTCAGCACGATGCTGATCGCGGCTCCCGCTGGCAGCACCCGCCCGCGGCGCTGGCCCTGGGAGGTGACGTGTCCCTTCTTGACGTGGCGGCTGGAGACGTGGCGGACCTTGCCGAGCCGGCAGTCCGCCTTCGCGAGCGCTCTGCGCGCGGCGGCGAGGGTCAGGTTGGTCAGCTTCGGCACCTTGCACGCGCGGCGGCCTGAGCTCGACTGGGTGGTGAAGCTCCACGAGTGGTTGATGGTCCCCGACCCGTCGTCGATCGCAACGCTGGCGGTGTAGGTCGTGTTTGCCGCCAGCGGCTTGACCGGCAGGATGATCCCGCCGGCGAGGTAGGCCCCGACCGTGGGCGTCGTGTTGTCCACCGTCTTGATCGCCACCGGGCCGTGCGGTCCCGACAGCGATGCCGAGGCGAAGCGCACCTGAGCCTGACCCATCTGTCCGGCCTGGCTGAGGTACACGAACAGCTCGCGGCCGGCGGTCCTGCCCGCTGGGATGCCGACGAACTGCCCCGGCACGAACGGGTCCTCGTAGGCGTCCTCGCTGGGCGGCACGCCGTGCACGCCGTTGCCCGGATAGGTGAAGACCGTGTCGGTGCTGACCGTCCCCTGCATCCCGGCCCAGGTGGTCGTGCACTGGTAGCCGTGGCTGTCGTCGATCCCGATCACGCTCAGGCTCGGCGCGTACAGCTGGTCCAGGTGGATCGGCGCGGTCTCCCACGGATTGGCCGCGGCCGACCACCGATCGCCGGCGGCGAGGATGCTCGTCGTCCCGACCCACCAGCCTCCGGGCGACCAGCCCGCCTGCCCCGGGGTCTCGTAATGGGTGAGCCCGCCGCCGTTGGCGCGCTCATACGCGTCGTGAGCGGCGCAATCGGTCGACCACCGTGGGTTGAGCACGATCCCGCCCGGAAGTCCATTGGCGACGCGCTCGGCGTTCAGCCAGGACAGATCGCGTGCCGCGTTCTGCGCGGCCGTCCCGCCCGGCACCTTGGGCGCCGGCAGCTGAAGATCGTCGGTCGTGGTGCTCGCGCCGTTGATGGTCGTGCTCCCCAGCTGCACCGGCTGCTGGTTAGGCGTGTCGGAGACCCCGTCCAGCACGGTCACGGTATAGGTGCCGGCGGGCAGGCCGGTGACGGTGTAGCTGCCGCCGGCGCCGCTGAAGGTGCTCCAGCCGTCCATGGTGGCCCCATCGGAGTTCGACAGCTGCACCTGCATGCCGGCGAGCGCCGCGCCGTGGTCGTCGGTCACCCGTCCGGTGAGATTGCCGACCGCGGCCTGAAGAGCGATCGTCTCCTGGTCGGTTTCGCCCGCCGAAAGCGCGATCGGGCCCACGGTGGCCACCTGGTACTGAGGGAGCGCAGCGGCTGTCAGCGTGTAGCTGCCGGGCGGCAGCCCCGACAGCGTGAAGTCCCCGCTCGTGTCGGTCGCCGCGCTGTACCAGTTGCCGGAGGCATCCTGCGTCGAAACGTGCGCACCGGAGATCGGCTGACTGGTGTCCTGATCGATCACCGTGCCCGTGACGGTCGCAGTGCTCGAGTCCGCGAGCGCGACTGGCGCGAGCGTGAACGGAGCGAGCGCCAGAAGCGCCGCCACAAGCAGCGCACCGACCACCAGACGACACATCTTCATCCGCACCTCCAGGCCGCGTGATCCGATGACCCCAGACCGCTGTCTCAGCGGCCGCTTCGGCCCAGAGGCATCCTAGGGGCATGCGCGGCTGCTTGCACTAGGGTCTCCCCCTGGGATTTGCGCCTGAGGACCTGCTCAGGAGCGCCTCGGCGGACCGACGCCGGCCGGTAGGCTCGCAGGCGGCATGTCGATGTCAGTCGCTCTCGGGCTGGTGCTCGCGCTGCTCACCGCGTTCGGCTCGGTCGCCGGCTTCCTCTACAAGTTCCGTGGTGCCCGCGGCGTGTCCGACGTCGAGCTCCGCAGGCCCATCCGCAGCACGGTCCTGCTGTTCCGCTCGCCGGTCTATCTGCTGGGCATCGCGATCGGCCTGAGCTCGTGGTTGGTTCACGTCGGCGCGCTCGCATTGGCCCCGATCTCGCTCGTCCAGGCGACCGTGGCCGGCGGTTTGGTGCTGCTCACCGTGTCGGCCGACCAGCTGTTCGGGATCGAGGTAACGCGCCGGGAATGGATCGGCGTGACGCTGACAGCGGCGGGGCTCGCCGCGCTTGCCGTCACCCTCCACGGGGACGCCCGGAGCGCCCACTCCCACTACGAAGCGGGCACGCTCACTGTCTTCTTGCTCGCGGTGGCCGGCGGCGGCCTGCTCCTGACGGCGCTGCGCTCACGGCGGGCGAGCGCCCTCGCTGTCGCGGCGGGACTCGAGTGGGCCGCCTCCGACACCTCCATCAAGGCACTGAGCGCGCATCTCGGCTCGCTTGGCGCAGGCGTCTTGCTGCAGCCGCTCGCGCTGGTGATCTTCCTCGCCTCGATGGTGGGGCTGCTGATCTCGGCCCGTAGCCTCCAGCTCGGCGATGCGGTGCCGATGATCGCGCTGACCAGCGCCGCCGCAAACCTGACCACGATCGCCGCCGGACCGGTCGTGTTCAGCGAACCGCTGCCCGCTGGGCAGGCGGCGCTGGTCGTGAGGGTGCTCGCCTTCGCGATGGTGGTTCTCGCCGCCTCCCTCACACCTCCGCCGCTGCGCCAGGCCGTCAAGGGTGACGGGTAGTCGATGCACGCGCGGTTGTGCAGACACGTTCACCGTAGCGCCCGCCGGAGCACAGCCCGCGCGGCATGGAAGCCACACATTCCATGGACGCCGCCGCCCGGCGGCGTCGAGGCGGAGCAAAGGAAGATCTTCGGGTTCGGGGTCGAGTAGGGGCAGACACCCGGGGCCGGACGGAGCAGCGTCTGGCGGAGGCTGGCCATGCCACCGTTGATGTCACCCCCGACGTAGTTGGGGTTCTCGGCCTCCATCTCGGCGGGCCCCCGCGTCGCGCGCGCGAGGACGAGATCGGAGAAGCCGGGAGCGAATCGCTCGATCTGGCGCTCGACCGCGCCGGCCATGTCGACATTCGAGCCGCTGGGAACATGGCAGTAGGCCCATAGCGTGTGCTTGCCGGGGGGCGCACGGGTGGGGTCCACGATGCTCGGTTGGGCAACGAGCACATATGGCCTCTCAGGATGCGTCCCGGTCGCGACGGCGTGTTCGCCGGCCGCGATCTCCTCGAAGGTGCCACCGAGGTGAAGGGTGCCCGCCTGACGGCACTCGGGCGCCGTCCACGGGGCGGGGCCGTCGAGCGCGTAGTCGACTTTGAAAACGCCGGGGCCATACCGATAGCGCGCGAGTGCCCACCGGTAGCGAGCCGGAAGCTGATCCCCGCAGATGTTCACCAGCTGGCGGGTCGAGGTGTCGAAGAGGATCGCGCGGGCGTCGGGAAGGTCCTTCAGCGAGTGGACCTCCCGGCCCACCTGCACCACGCCGCCGAGCGACTCGAGCTCGGCTCTCATCGCGTCGGCGATCGACTGTGATCCTCCCCGGGCGACCGGCCAGCCCACCGCGTGACCGAGGGCCAGCAAGACGATCCCGAATGCCGCGGTCCCAGGTGCATCCAGCGGCCGCATCGAGTGCGCAGCCATGCCGGCAAGCAGCGCCCGAGCGCGGCTTCCGTCGAACGAGCCCGATGCCACCGCCCGTGCCGAGCGAATCGCCACGGCCCCGAAGCGTGCGGCGAGCAGCGGGCGCTTCGGGAGCCGCAGCGGCGGCCCGAGCAGGATCTCTGCCAGTGCCGGCCACCCCCGGGCGAACGGCTCAGCCAGCGAGGCATACCTCGCTCCGTCCGTGCCCAAGCCGGCGCCCGTGTCCGCGATCGAACGGCGCAGCGCGACCGCGCTGCCGTCGTCGAGCGGGTGCGCGGCCTCGACCGGGGGGTAGACGAGCTCGAGCCCGCGTCGCTCGAGTGCAAGCCGTCCGAGGAATGGCGATCCCGCGGCGAGCGGGTGTACGGCGGAGCAGATGTCGTGCCGAAACCCGGGAAGCGTCAGCTCGCCGGTGCGCGCACCGCCACCGACCTGAGGCGCCCGCTCGATCACGCGCACCGAGCGCCCGGCGCGAGCCAGCTCGATCGCCGCGGCTAGCCCATTCGGACCCGCCCCGACAACGATCGCGTCCGCGGCGCCGTCAGGCGTCACGACGGCGCCGTCGCAGGGCTCTGAACGGAGTGCCAACCATGTGCACGGCCGAGCGTATCCCGGCGTTGTAGGAGCAGCCCAAGCTCCACGACCCCCAGCACGGCGGCGGTCCTCCGCGAGGCAAGCCGCGCTCCGAGCGAGCTCACCAGCGACGAGGTCGCGCCCACGTTCGGCTTTGCGCTTCCCGCGACAACGGAGCGGCGCGTCCGGAAGTGCTACTTCTCGGGCGTGCTGGGCGACGCCTGTCGCGGCTGGCTGACGGCGGCGCGGGGGACCACGCTTTCGGTTCTCTGCCCGCGGCGGTCCAGGAGCCCCGGCAGTCTCAGCGGGCGCTTGCCGAACCAGCCCCGGGTGACGAAGCCGCCCAGGGTTGCGCAGGCCATGAAGCCCCAGTACCCAGCGGCGATCAGCAGCACCGGGTGAGGTAGCCGGTCATCGACGATGGCGACGACGAGCGCCGCGGGCACCAACGCCGCGAGGATCGCGTTTGGCAGCGTCTCGCGCCAGTACCAGCCGAACTCGTGCGTCTTGCGCGTCACTTTGTAGATCGGCTTGCGGTTGGGCCCGCCGAGGATCGCCTTGCAGCAGGCCACCATGTACACCGGGGCCAGGCCCGTCCACATCACCAGAACGCGCCACAGCGACCGCAGCGGGTTGCGTTGGCGACCGCGGCGGTCCCCAACGGGGCGGTTGAGCACGAGCAAGCGCAGTTCGGTAGCGAGCGCGTAGGGCAGCAGGTGCTGCAGGCAGGACGAAGGTGATCCCGTGAGCGGAAGGAGGCGCACGCAGGCGAGAGCTGTTACGGGCACGTAGACGAGCACCGTGAACGAGTGCAGGTAGAAGAGGAGCGTCTCGGTGAACGCGATCCGCTGGCGCAGGGAGAGCCCGCGCAGGTCGCCCCACAGCATCAGGCGGACGGTGTCGATCGCCCAGGTCCCTCGCTGCTTGATCACGTTCGGGACATCCTCCGGGCTGTGCTGTGCGACCGCGCCGACGATCGCCAGGTAGTGGCCGCGCCACCCGCGTCGCAAGGCCTCGACGCCGGATTGGAAGTCCTCCACCAGGTTCCAGGTGGGAAAGCCGCCGATGTCCTCGAGCGCGTCCAACCGCCAGACGAGCCCAGATCCGCACGGGAACACCGCGTTGGCGGCGTCGCGAGCGAACATCTGGCTGCGGTAGAACTGGCCGTCGAAGTTGACGAACGGGTCACCGGCTGAGACCTGCGCCTCCTTGACGGTCTGGACGAACGCGAGCCGATCGTCGGCCTCGAGCTGGCCGACCGTATGGCGGAGGAAGCGTTCGCAGCCGACCTCGTCGTCGGCGTCACGCGTCTCGATGTAGCGCACGTCAGGAAAACGGCGCCTGACCAGGTCCAGCGCGGAGTTCAGGTTGCCCGCCTTCGCGGCGCCGTCACGGCCGGGCGCCCAGCGGTCGAGCGGCTCGTTGTACAGGACCCCGAGCCCATCGAGCGCGACCGCGAGCTCCGGGTTGTGAGCGTCGTCCGAGACCACGACCACCATCCGCTCTGCGGGATAGTCCTGCTCCAGCACGCTCAGCACCGTGCGCAGGACCATCGGCACGGGCTCCCCGAGCGTGGGAATCAGCACAGCAACCTGGGGAACATCCTCGCCAAGCAGCAGACGTGGCTGGGTGACCCGGCTGCACCAGCTGTTGATCACCGACACCGTGACGCAGAAACCAGTGAACACGCTAGCCAGCGCGAAGGGCCAGGCGAGCCACGGAAGGCGCGTGGCCAGGTGCGCGAACATCCACGGGATGTAGAAGCACAGGAGCCCCACCACCAGCAAGCCGGCGGCGCGCACCGGCCAATTGCGCCGCTGCGTGGGAAAGTCGTCCCCGAAACGTCGCGCGGCCTGCGCGATGTTGCTCGACGGCGCGGCCTGCCCGTGGGCGCGCTCGATCGCTGTAGGAAGGGCTGACATATGCGGCTAATCGACCCCGGGCCCGCTCCCTTAAGGCGATGGCATCCCTCGCTTGCCGGCCTTCGCCTTGGACAGGGGGACGTTCCGGCCCGCACCTCTCGACTTGACGCACGCGCCCCAAGCGGTTTAGGGTTGCCTGCAGGACGTGGTGAGCGTGGTGATCGCTCGGAAAACCAACGGCAGGGAAACTTCGTGCTGCCGTCAGTACCGCTTCTGCCAGGCGGAGGTCGCCTGGCGCGTAAACGACCTTAGGAGCATCTGGTGCGAGGATTGATGGGACATTCCGGAAGAGTGGGTTCTCTGATTGCTCGCGGGGGAATCCGAGCCGCGACGGCGCTTGCCTGTTCGGCTGTGCTCTTCGGCGTTGGCCTCGGGCTTTCAGCGGATGCCTCGAGTCCCCCGAAGGTTCCTCGTCTGGATCATGTGTTCGTGATCATGATGGAGAACACGTCCTACCCGGACCTGCTCGCTCCTGACAACCACAACACCAAGTTCATTCAGAGCTTGGCCCATACCTACGGTCTCGCCACGCATTACTACGGTGTAACCCACCCGAGCCTGCCGAACTACGTCGCGGCAGTGAGCGGCAGCAACTGGGGCTCCAACTCAGACGACGTTGCGCAGGCGGACCAAGGCTATTTCAAGCACCGCAGCCTGTTCGACGAACTGGATGCGGCGGGCATCAGCTGGAAGGGCTACATGCAGTCGATGCCGTCCGCGGGCTACACCGGCGACTTCGGTGACTGTACATCTGCGACGGGACCGGATCCCACCTGCACAGGCATGACCTCCAGCGGACACAGTGACACGGGAACCGCGCTCTACGTGCGCAAGCACAACCCGTTCATGCTGTTCCCGGATATCTTCACCGACCCCGGGCAGGCGGCCAACGTGGTACCGCTCACACGGCTGGCCACCGATCTGAACTCCGGAAAGGTCGCGCGGTTCGTCTGGATATCGCCGAACATCTGCGCCGACATGCACGGGGGCGCGCCGCAGTGCCCCTACGCCAACGCCCCGAACGACCCTAATCAGCAGGCTCTCTACCGAGATGGCGATGAGTTCCTGCGCACCTGGGTCACAGCGATCATGCACTCACGAGCATGGACTTCACATTCGGCGATCTTCGTCACCTGGGATGAGGGCGGCTACGAAGACACCGCCCCGTACGGGCCAACGGACAACTCCGGATGCTGCGACTCACCGGTGCTGCCGGCGACGCCAGCCGATCCGACCACAGCCGGCGGCGGCGATCTGGTGGGCGGCACGCTCTATGGCGGCGGTCATGTCCCGATGATCGTGATCGCTCGCCACGGCGCCAGGAAGGCGACGGACGCGACGCCTGCCAACCACTACTCACTGCTGCAGACGATCGAGCTGAGTTGGCGGCTACCGCTCCTCGGCAACGCCAGCGATACCGCAATGGTGCATTCACTGGCCCCACTGCTCCATCACTGACGAGTCATCCAGAGGGAACGATCAGAGCCGGCTGTCCGGCACGGCCGTAACCGCGGCGGTAGCCACGCCGTCCTGGGATGCGCGGCCCTGAGTGCGATTTGCCAGTCCGCCCTCCGTCGAGCTTGACGCCCGTCGAGAGTGGGAGTCCCGCGGCGCTCGCGGCGAGCGCGGCGGGGGGCGGAACGTGTCTCCAGTCGAGAATCGCCGTGATTGTGTCCCCGAGCGCCTCGGCTTCGATTGAGATCGACCGCAGCGCGAAGTCGAGCGCGGGCGGTTCCGGGTCCCGGCACCAGGCCAGGTAGTCGCCCGCGGTGATGCCGTCGAGTTTCAAGATCAGCGTCTGGAGTGCCATGGGTGTCAGCTCGCTGCAGGGCTCGGTGGCCGCAGGTGCGAGTCAGTCCGCGCTCGGCGGAGCGGGGGTGAGTCCGTGGCGGCGCATCACCTCGCCGATCGCGGCCGGGTCCGGCGGGCCGCCGGCGCTCGCGGCGAGGACGTCGCCGATCTCACGGAAATAGGCAGGCCCGAACACCCCGGGCGTCGCGATCGCGAGGAAACTCGCGTCGGCGATCTCTTGGTTCTGGAACCCGTGGACCTGCCCGCGCTGCACGCATACCGCCTCGCCGGGCCGGACGTCGACCGACTGACCGTCGATCGTCCACGTGGTCGTTCCCTCGAGGCCGTATATGGTCTCCTCGAAGCCGTCATGGCTGTGCGGGGCCGCCATCACCGAGTTCGCGGGGACGTAGCACTGGAACACCGAGGCGCTCCCGTTCGAGTCCTCGGCCTCGACCAGGAAGCGCACGCCGAACGCCCCCACCGTGATCGTGTCGTTGGTCATGGTCCCGTACATGGTGGCTCCTTTCGGGCGAAGCGCCAGATGAGTAAAGCGACTTGACCACTGTATACTTGCCCCAAACCACTTTGTCAAGTCCCTTTACTCAAGCTGGGCCCAGAGGGCGCCACCCCGCCGCCGCTGATCGGCGCCCTCCTGCAGATCCCGTTGTAGAGCGTGCGCGACCGGATGCTCTCCGGCCTGCATGAGCACCGAGGCGGCGCGATTTCAGGTTTGCAGGACCAGCAGGGCGAAGCCGAGCGTGTCGCTGCCGCCCGGTAGCGCACGCCTCTCGCGGATGCGGTGGGCATAGGCGAGGGTGTCGGGCGTGCCGTGGCGCTCGGCGTTGGCGGCGAGCGTTTCTTCGTAACGTGCCCAGTCTTGCTCGCTGGCGATCGACTCGTGCGCGATCTCGAACCCGCTGTCTCGTATCGCTGCCCGGAGTCCAGCGAGGTCAGAGAGCTCATCGACCCTGGCGCCCCCCAAGCCGGCGAGGAAATCCGCGGACGGAGGTCTTTGCCAGAACCCCTCGCCATACAGCGCGACCGGCGCCAGCGCCTTCAGAGCTCCGAGCGCGCTCGGGAACCCCCCGAGCGCGTGCGATGCCCCAACGTTGATCACTACGTCGAACCGGCGATCGAGCGTCGCCGCGGCGCGAACCTCGAATCGGGCCGGCAGGCCGTCGCCTCGCTGCCTGGCCTCAGCGATCGCGTCCGCGTCGAGATCGACACCGAGGCCACGCGCGTGAGGGTGGGCCAGCAGAGCGCGCCGCAAGATCTCGCCGTTCCCGCAGCCTGTGTCCAGTATGGCCGCGCCGCTGGGCAGATCGAGCGCCCGGATGGCCACATCGACCGCCGCCTCCGACATGGGATTCGCGAATGGCAGGCCGGCGTGAGCGATGCGCGAGGCGCTGGGCACCCGAAGAGCTTGCCAGTTCCCATTACGCCAGCCTGAGCTGCGCTAGGGCTGAACGCCCACCGCGGGGCTGTCGGCCCAGCTCGGGCTGGTGCCGTAGGCGATCCTCGTCGGTCTGCCGCCTCCGAACGGCACCGTCTCGATCACGCTGCGCTTTCCGCCGCAGTCGCCCGCCGGAGGCGATCCTGCGATCAGCAGAGCACGTCCGGAAGGAGAGATGCCGAAGGGAGCAAAGCCGTTGGCGAACTGGTGTACGACTCTCCGCGTGGCGAGGTTGACGCTCAATGGCCAGACGACGCCGCACGCCGCGCCCTCGGCGGCGAGATGGACGCCGTCGCTGGAAAGCGCCACGGGCCAGCCGATCAAGCGCATCAGCTTGGTCGAGTGACCGTTGGACAGCCGCTCGAGCTCCGTGGCGCCCGAGCTGAGCAAATGGTCGTAGAGGATTCCCTTCGGCCCCCAGACCGGATTCTCGTTGGAGCCGGCATGGGTCAACTGCACGCTCGGCTGGCCGATTTCGGCCGACCACACGTTGGGATTGGCGTTCGTCCGTGGAACGATGTCGTAGGCGAGTCGGTAGGGCGATGTTGGCGAGAAGCTCGGCCCGCCCCAGCCGTTGAGAAACCCCGTGGCGACAGTCGTCACATGGCCGGTCGCGACATCGATCACCACGAGGCGCTGGCCGAACGGGGATCCATTCGGATGCGGATCCGCGACCGCGGCGACCAAGCCCGAATCAGGGGACCATACGATCCCGCTGACCCCTTCGTGGGGGCCGAAGTACTGACCGACCAGCCTGCCGCACACCGTGAAGATTCCAAGTCCGGCGGAGTGACCGAACTCAGTTACAGCCACCATGCGCCCATCTGGTGAGAGTTCGGGTGTCGCCGCAGCGAATAGCCGCCGACGGCCGCCTCCGTTCGCCGAGGCAAGCCAAACCATGCCCTTCGCCCCGGGGAAATTGGCCGAAACGTAGGCGAGCTGTTCAGTGCGTGAGCAAGTGATGGGCGCGCCGGCGGCCTTCGCCGGCAGCATGCTCTGCGCCCCGCTCGCGAGGACCAGGGCCGCGGCCAGCGAGACCGCCGCCATAAGCGTCGCCGTCCACAGTCGTATGAGCATCGGTCCGCCTCCTGATCCGCGATGGTGCGCCTTACCCTATCGGGCGGTGGACCCGCCACATTTCCGGCGCGGCCGATCCAACCGATGACCGGTCGCCGTACTGGTCGCCCAGCTCATTCGCCAGCCGAGTCGAGCCCTCGATGTCGGTGAGCAGCCCCTACAGCCAACGTCTGTCACGCCGATGCGCAGCGCTCAGCAGGCCGATCTGCCGGATTCCGCTCGGTTTGTGACAAGCGCCGGCGCCGAGGTTTCGTAATGGGCGAGCCCGAGATTCCGCCCTGGTGACCCGCTGGATCGAGTTCAGGGCGGCCTGGTGTCTGGCCTGGTACGAGCGCTCGTGCGAACATAGGCCGAGGCCTTGGTTGAACTGAGATGAGCG
>Ga0070735_10001550_pt1 | contig 22067 bp, 17 predicted proteins | sample Coa_R1_FD_66443 | JGI IMG/M metagenome (GOLD analysis project Ga0070735, IMG submission 66443) | Surface soil microbial communities from Centralia Pennsylvania, which are recovering from an underground coalmine fire - Coalmine... | ecosystem: Environmental > Terrestrial > Soil > Unclassified ...
AGGACCCAGATTCGTTTTTCAAGGGGATTATAGGCAAAACGGGCGAGTGACATGCTGACTCCTCATCGCTGCGCGCGCCTGCAGCGCTTGAACAGCCGTGAAGGGGCACCCTGCGCGGGTACTTAGTTGCTAAAAAGTGTTAGTCGGTTTCCTGATGGGGGGTTCGGCCGGCGGTCGGCGTGCCTAGATCGTCCCGTTAATGCTACGGATCCGGGCTTTGATCTGATCGCGGATGCCGTCCTGCTCGTCGCGAAGAAGTCTCTCGAGTTCGGTAATCAGGTCGTTCAATTTGGCAGGGTCGTTTTCGCTTGCAATCTTCTGACAGATATCGTGCAGCTTGTCCAATGGCATGCGAGGCAAAACTAGCAACTCTGCCAATTCGCTGTCTGTCCGGCGGAATACTCTTTTTTAAGCCGGAGTTCATTCCCGCATCTTGACAGGCAACATAGCCGCCGTCGAATCACCGCTGTCCCTGCGTTGGTTGCGTTACAATCCGCCACAGGAGCATTCCCTGACAATCAGGAGTGGAGGCCCACGATGGAAGCTTTGGGATTTGGGTTTTCGACCATCGTCATCATTGTTGTTGCTCTATACATTCTGAGTTCGATCAAGATTCTGGCCGAGTATGAACGGGGCGTCATCTTTCGCTTAGGACGGTTGCTCCCTGCCGCCAAGGGCCCGGGCATCATCCTGGTTTTTGCTCCCCTCGACCGCATGGTACGCGTATCGTTGCGGCAGGAAGCACTGGAAGTCCCGCCGCAGGACATCATCACCCGCGACAACGTCACCCTGAAAGTGAACGCCGTCATATTCCTGCGAGTGATTGAGCCGCGCAAAGCGGTCGTCGAAGTCTCCAATTACGTCTACCAGACTTCGCAATTCGCCCAGACAACCTTACGCTCGGTGCTCGGCGAGCAGGAACTCGACGAACTCCTCGCTCATCGCGACAAGATCAACCTTCGGCTGCAAAGCATCCTCGACACCCACACCGCGCCCTGGGGCGTGAAAGTGGTCAATGTCGAGGTCAAGCAGGTTGATCTGCCGGAGTCCATGCTCCGCGCAATGGCCAAACAGGCTGAGGCCGAGCGCGAAAAGCGGTCCAAGATCATTCATGCCGAAGGCGAGTTTTCGGCCGCCCAGCGCCTGGTCGATGCCTCCAAGCTGCTGGCGACCGAACCGGTAAGCATTCAACTGCGCTATTTGCAGACGCTGACCGAAATCGGCGTCGAGAAGAACACGACCGTGATCTTCCCGGTCCCGGTGGACTTCTTTTCCGGCATCCAGAAACTTTTGGGCAAGGGCCAAGGAGATGGTGCGCAGGCACCTTCCGGGAGTTAGAACTAATAGGGTAGTAACGAGGCGAGATGCCAACCACTACGTCTGAAGATACCGAAATTACGCTAGGCACGGGCAAGTTGCTGTCCTTGTTTTTCGCGCTCGTGGCGCTGTGCGCGGTTTTCTTTTCCATGGGGTTTTCCCTCGGAAAAAGCTACATGTTGAAGCCCGCGCCTGAAGTCGCAACCCTGCCGCCATCGACCGTTGTAATGCGCCCCTCCGCGGTCAAAACTCCGGATGCACCCTCGACTGATACCGCAACTGTCAAACCCGTGAGTGATAAGCAGCCTGACGTTTCACCTTCCGCTCCGGATGCGTCCACTGCAGCAACCGCCGCAGTGACTTCATCCGATCCGGCGATTCAGCCTCCCACCAGCGGCTTTTACGTCCAGGTCGCCGCCGTCACCAAGCCGGAGGATGCCGAGGCCCTGGTCGATGCCCTTAAGAAAAAGTCCTACCCGGCTTTCTCAGTCAATGCCCCCGACAAGTTCTTTCACGTGCAGGTAGGTCCTTATCCTGACGTGAAAGATGCCGAAGTCATGCGCACGAAACTGGTCAGCGACGGTTATAACCCAATTCTCAAAAAGTAAGGCGAGCGTTCATCACGCTCGCCCCTGGCTCCCCTCGTACTACCTGCTCTACTGCCGCTGCTTCAACTGCGGCTCTCCGTTTGACGCCGAAGGACTCTGCCGTCCATTTGTATTGGCCTGGTTACCGGGTGTGGTTGGACTCGCCGCCTGGGCTCGCAATTCCGACGCCTTGTACTTGGGCTGGCTCACATATCCGTGAATATGGTCCTTGCGAATGCTGTTGATAACCAGTTCGACCGGCTGCTGGCCGTCCGCCACGTAGAACATCACCGGTTCGTAGACGTTGACGTGTTTCTTCGACAGCTTGAGATCATCCACCATCAGCTCGAGATCGGCATACTCGTGCTTCGTATTAGCCTTGCGCAACCGGATTCCCACCGGCCCGTGCGGCTGAAACTGGTTGTCTTTGGCGAGATCGAATTCAAAATAACTGCGTTCTCCCTTCTTTTGCAGCACGACCAATTCGTCGTGAGTGCGGGCGATTGATCCCTGAAGCTCGGTGCGGGTGCTGGCCAAGTCCAGCCGCGTTCCCTCGATCTGTTTTCCTTGCTCGTCGAGTTGGCCCTGGAACTTCTTCCAGCGTGGGTCTTCCACGTTTTTGTGCTCGCGTTTCACCAGGCGGCTCACCGGTCCGTGGTAAGCGTGCGATGGACCGTTTTCGCTTTGTGCCGGCGTTGGCTTTTCCGCTTTCGCGCTGCTCAACTCATTGACTTTGGCGCTCAAGGCATCCATCTGGCTGCGCGCGGCGTTCAATGAAGCGGTGACTTCATTGTTCTGCGTTGTAAGTTGCTGGGCGATGCGGTGCTCATGAAACGAATAGGCAACCGAGGCGGCGAGCACGGCGCAAATGACCAACACTCCGCCCCAGAACGCGATGGTGGAACCGGAACCGGAAGGTGCGGCTTCTTCAGACATGGGAGATCTCCTTGCCCCACAATTAAGCAAGCGTCATTCCAGCGCCCCACATCTGCTAACTGATTGCGATTACAGGATTTCGTATTTGAACGTTGTAACCGTTGATGCGATTTCTATGTAATTTCTGCCGTTTTTCCTGGCTAGAAAACGTTCGGGTTCACCGCAATTCCTGAGTGAAACTCTTTGCATGCGTACAACGAAAACCTGGAAACAATAATCGAAATCAGGCTCTTCTGAGCGCTCTGGCCGTCCGGGTTTTGTTCGTGGGGAAAGGCCTATACCGAATGTGGTTGCCAGAGGAAGAATCCGAAAAAGAAGTCACGCCCGAATCACAAACCAACGAAACATCTCAGGTAGACGATATTTACGTGCCGGGCCTCGGCGTGCGCGGCGTCTTATACGATGACGAAAAGCCTGCGCGTCCTGCGATCTGGCCTCAGGTTCGCGCAGCGTTCTCGCGCGGTACGAGCGCGATCGGCAGGTCGGGTTCCGACGCAGTTGGCGCTTTTCGCGACTTCGGAGTTCGGGCCGCCGCCGGATACTCCCGGCTTTCTTCTGATCTAAGAGTAGCCGCCACTCGGAAAGCTTCCGCTTCCAAACAGTTCGCGGGCACGCTAGGTGCCGGCTTCCAAAAAACGCAGCAGCGTATTCTCAAAGACGCTCAAAGCACGGCGATCAAATTTAAGACCGAAACTCAAAAAACTTTGGCAGCTCACAAGGCCACGGTTTCCGAACGGTTCACCAGCAACCTGGGCAGCGGAATCCGTAAAGCTCGGCAAAGCGTCGCCGAACATACACGTAGCAACGCTGGCAGACTTAAGAGTGCAACCGAGCGGTATTTGGCCGCCGCGAAGCCACGAGTAAAAACCGGCACAGTTCAATTTCTCCAGGCCAGCCGCGCTCACTTGGCGCGATTCGCGAAGTCTGCAAGCGCCCAGACCAGCAAAGCACGCGCATATAGGCCGCGGCTTCCCCATATACCAGCCGCCATGGTCCGGAGCGCCCACAGAGCCCACTCTTTTTCCGACTCACTTTCAAAGACGGCTTTAGCTGAGCTCCGCAAACTGCCCAGAGCGGCGGCCCGCTATCAGAAGCGTTTCACTTACAAGGCCGACATCGCAACCTTGCGCCGCGCTGCCCCCGCATTGGTCATTCTAGGAGCCATGATGATCTTCACGATTCAGCAGATCTTTGTCGCCGCCAAGCGCTGAGACTACTGACGGCTGTATCTCTGCTCCTTCCAAGGGTCTCCGTGCATGTGATATCCATTCTGCTCCCAGAAACCGGCTTCGTCGTGATCCAGCACCTCAAATGACCTCACCCATTTCACCGATTTCCACCCATATAGGTGAGGAACGATCAGCCGCAACGGAAAGCCGTGATCCAATGGAAGCGGCTGCCCATCATGATGCGTGGCGAGCAGGACCTCTTCTCGATCTAAATCCGCCAGAGGAACGTTAGCCGTGTAGCCCTGTTCGGCATGGACCAGCACATAGCCTGCTTCAGGTTTGGGCCGCGCGCGCCGTAACAATTCCCGGACGGCAACACCATCCCAGTGATTGTCGAAGCGGCTCCAACGCGTCACGCAATGAAAATCGCTCGCGCGCTGGATCTTCGGCAGAGCGTTAAATTCGCTCCAATTGAACTCCAGTGGCGACTCTACCAAACCGTAAACGCGGAAGTTCCACGTGGCAGGATCGAATCGCGGCACCGACCCATAGTGGAGCACGGGCCACTTCAAAGTAAGGGACTGCCCCGGAGGCAGCCGTCCCTCCTCTTTCATCTTGCGCTCGAGTCGCCGCCGTTCGTTTCCTTCAAAAAGCATGGGAAATCCTTTGCGAAAAATCTCAGCCTACTATATTGCGCCAATTCCAACTCTGCCATCCCGAGCGCAGTCGAGGGACCTTGCGTTTCGCTGTACACTCTACAGAACAATGAGAAAACAACTGCTTCTGTTTCTCTTGCTCACGCTTGCGAACGCGGCATTTTCTGCGCAGCCCTGGACCGCACCATCTTCCGACCAGGTCAACTCCGTCTATCCCGAGGTTGAAGCGCTTTATCTCGATCTCCATCGCACTCCCGAGCTTTCTACCCACGAGGTGCAAACCTCCGCCAAGCTCGCCGAGCGCATGAAAGCTCTCGGATACGAGGTCACAACCAATGTTGGCGGTACTGGCATCGTCGCCGTTTTGCGCAACGGGCCCGGCCACACGATTCTCCTCCGAACCGACATGGACGCCCTCCCCGTCGAAGAAAAGACTGGCCTTCCGTACGCGAGCCACGTCACCTTCAAGAATGATTCCGGCATCGTGCTACCCGTTATGCACGCCTGCGGCCACGATATTCACATGGCGTCATGGTTTGGCACGGCAAAGCTGATGGCCTCGAATCGTCAAAGCTGGCATGGCACTCTTGTCTTCATCGGCCAGCCCGCAGAAGAAATCATCGGCGGCGCGCATCGCATGCTGGAGGACGGCCTGTACACTCGCTTTCCCAAGCCTGATTTCGCCCTTGCCATCCACGACGAGCCAGTACTCCCTGCAGGCCAGGTCGGCTACACGCCAGGTTATGCAATGGCTGCGTCCGACCGGGTCGATATCACGATCTTCGGGCGTGGCGGCCACGGCGCTCGTCCCCAGGACACCGTCGATCCTATCGTTATTGGCGCACGAACAGTGGTTGCGCTCCAAACCATCGTGTCCCGCGAAATCGACCCCCATGACGACGCCGTTATCAGCGTTGGTATTTTCAAAGGCGGAACGCAATTCAACATCATTCCCGACGATGTCAACCTGGCGCTGACCGTTCGTTCTTATAAGCCCGAGGTCCGCCAGCACCTGCTGAGTTCGATCGAGCGCATCACCAAGGCGGAAGCCATGGCCGCCGCCGCGCCGCGCGATCCGGAAATCAAGATCGATTCCGGAGCTCATGCCACTTACAACGACCCGAAGCTAACCGAGCGTGTAACGGCGGCGTTGCAGAAAACTCTTGGCCCGGCGAACGTAGTCGAACTGCCCCCGAAAATGGTCTCAGAAGACTTTTCCGACTACTCTCTGGCTGGAGTGCCTTCCGCCATGTTTTTTGTCGGAGCGGTGGAGCCGGCAAAATTCGCGGCAGCGCAGCAATCGGGCAAACAACTCCCGGGACTGCATTCCTCGCTCTGGGCTCCGGATTACAATCCCACGCTGAAAACAGCGATCACCGTGGAGACAGCTGCATTGTTGGAAGAGTTGGGACGTTGAACAGCTTTCTCCAGGAACGTCTGTGTTTTTGGGGTTGAAAGGGAGTTGTGTTTTCTGAGAGGAGCGTTTCTACTCCGCGCCCGCGGCCTTTGCCTTTTGCAGCAGCCGCCTGGTCTGCGAGATGAGATCGCCGACCTCGAAGGGTTTCACCAGGTAGGAAACCTTGTTGTCGTGCAGAAAGCTACGGGTTTCCGGCTCTGCGACGCTCGAGAACGTGACCAGCAAGTGCCTGGTCAGCGCCGGATGGCTGTCCGCCAGCCAGCGGTACAACTCCTGCAGCCCGCCGTGGCCCGGCATGCGTCCGTCCATAATCACCGCGTCGAATAACTGACTCGCCAGCAGCGACTTCATCTGGTCCGCCGACATGCAAGTTACCACTTCGGCGCCCGCACCGCCCAGTACGTCCCGCTCGAACTCCATTACCGCTTCTTCGTTCTCGACCAGCAAGATTCGTCCTTCGATCGCGCTCTCACGTCGGGGCGCGGTCGCCGGTGCTTCCTGGACTGCCACAGTCGCAGCTGCCGGCAGCCGAACTTCAATCACCGCTCCGCCGTCATCGCGGTTCCTGGCTGCAATCTGGCCTCCGTGTTCCTGGATAATTCCGTAACAGATGCTCAAGCCCAGGCCAGTGCCCTTGCCAACGCTTTTAGTGGTGTAGAAGGGATCGAAGATGCGGTGCGGCTCCTTGATTCCAGGCCCGCTATCATGAAATTCAGCGTGTACATTTCCTTCTTTTTCGTACAGGTAAACCTTGAGCGTGCCGCTGCGGCCGTTCTCGAGCATCGCATCGACAGCATTATTGATGATGTTGAGGAACACCTGCTCCAACTGATGCGGATCGGCCGTTACCGCCGGCATCGTAGAAGCAACTTCGCGCTCTACCTTGATGTTGTTAACTTTCAGATCGTAGTCGCGAAGCGTGAGCGTTTCTTCCAGCACCTTCCGAAGATCGACCTGCTCTTTTTGTGGCTTGCGCTGCCTGGCGAATGACAACAGGTTTTGTACTACGCGATGAGTGCGCTGTGCCTGCTTGAACAGCTTCTGCGCGAAGTCCGTTGCGCGTTCGTTCAAGCCTTCGCTCTCCAGCAACTGTGCATAACCCAGAATCGCGGTCAGGGGATTATTCAACTCGTGCGCTACACCTGAGATCAATTGGCCCACAGCCGACATCTTCTCGCTCTGCAGCAACTGCTCCTGCGTCTTGCGCAGATCTTCATAGGCTCGGCAGGTTTCTTCGTAAAGCCGCACTTTTTCGATCGTTGTCGCCAGTTGCCGTCCGATGGCCACCAGCAAGTTTTCGTCGTTGCTGGTGTACTCGCGTTGCTTGCGGCTGCTGATGCCCATCATGCCCATGGGTTTGTCCTTGCTCCACAGCAGCACCCAGATCCACGAGCCAATGCCGTCCGCTCGAATGAAATCCGAAACCGAGGTTGGCAGATGAGGCAAGTACTCCGCGGTGATCACATCGGTCCGCGACCGCGTAACCAGATCGCCGAAGCCGTCCGTGAGCAGGACCTCGGCAAGTTTGGCGCGATCGGAGCTGCGCTGTCCCCATGCGGCGCGCCGGCGGAATGTCATCTGGTCAGCGTCAGCCAGGTAAATCGATCCAGTTTCCGCTCCCAACAGCGAAATCACCTGCCGCAACGTCAGGTTCAGGATTTCATCCAGATCGAACGACTGCGTGGCAATCACCGCCATCGCATTCAAAGCGTTCAGTTCGCGGTTGCGCCGCCGAATCTCGTCTTCCGCCCGCTTTTTCTCGCTGATGTCGAGCAAGAATCCCTGGTAGCGCTCAATCTTTCCGCTCGAATCGCGCGTCGCAAAGCTGCTTTCCAGCGCGGTCACCACCGTCCGGTCTTTCTTGTAGAGGGAAACTTCGAAGTTGCGGACGTAGTTGTGTTGTTCGATGGCTTTTCGGAACGCATCCCGCTGCTCCCCCGACGCATACAGTTCGGTGTCGAGATCAACCGCCATCAACTCATCCCGATTCGGATATCCCAGCATTCTCACGAACGCGTCATTGCAATCGAGTAACTTCCCGCTGGGCGTCGCCACAAAAACGCCTTCCTGGGCCTGCTCGAACAACATGCGATATTTTTCTTCTGCCACGCGACGATCGGTGGTATCGCGAATGACGTGAATCGTTCCTTTGAGCTGACTTCCCTGCTCCGCGTAGGACGACGTGGAAACCATCGAGAAGCCGCCGAAACACGCGTCGGGAGCCTCATGGAATCCGTCCGCTCCGTCGCGGCAGTACGGGCATAGCCTCCACTCCGCCACATGTGGCAGCATCGCCTCGCATGGCTGTCCCATCACATCGGCGGGCGCTTGTCCCAACCGGCTCAGCAGCGCCTGGTTCGCCTTCATTACTTTGAAGTCAGCGTCGTGGACCAGCACCAGGTCCTGAATCGAATCGAAGGTATTCGCCCACTGCCGATGGGAACGCACAATCTGCTCCACCAGCCGCAGGTTCTCGACTGCCAGCCCCAGCTGATGGGCGCTGGTTTCCAGAAACTCCATCTCCTCCGGTGTGTAGGTAAGGCGGTGCTTGCTACCGAGTGTGAGAACGCCGATGACCGATTTCTTTCCCAGGACCGGCAGCAGGACACAGTGATGAAACCCTTCTGCTTTCAGCCACGAACCCACCGACTCGTCGGAGTCCGAAGTTCGCACCACCAGGGGCCCACTGTTGGCGAGCGTGCGCTCGAACTTGTCGTCCAGCGGCACCGATCCGCGCTCCCGCAAGAACTCCTGCGATAAGCCGATCTGCTGTACGATCACCATCTTGTCGCCTTCCACCAGCCGGAACCATGCCGCCCTGGCCAGCATCAGGCCTTTCAGCGACTCCAAAGCCGTCGCCATCATCGGCCCATGTTGTTGCGCCCGCGTGATGCTCGTGGTCAATGCATTGATCACTCCCAAACGCCGCGTCCGCAGCTTGGAGTCATCGAATACCACCAGCAACATGCTGAATCCAAACAGCAGATCTCCCACCAGCGTGATTCCCGCGGGAAGCTGCATGCTGAGCGGTTGCCAGTCGAGATGCACCAGCATCAGGCTGATCGCCAGCATCCACGATCCGATCTCCCACCGCGCCCAGCGATAGCGAATCAGCTTGACGGCCGCCGTCAGAGTAATAAACCGGTACCCGACCTCCAGCAGCACACGGAGCCCAAGCGAATCTGGCCATAACCACCCGCGGCCAAAGGCAAACACCATGAGCGCCAGAGAGAAACCCGCCAGCGGCACGATCGAGTCTTTGGAGTGGCAATAGACCAGGACGGCCGCAGAGAACAGCGCCACCGCCAAGACAAACTGCGCTTGTGAGATGGCGACCAGATACGCCGGGGCATTCGCCTGCCCATGGGTGGTCCAGCCGGAGACGAAATAGGCCAGCCAGCCGACGATCCAGATCAGCAGGTAACGTTCGCGGAAGGTTCGAAACACCAGGAGACTGGCGGCCAACACGACGAGCGTCGCCGACTCCACCGCCATCAGCTTCGGGACAGCCAAGTCCCCAAAGGCGCTCAGCACGCCCATCGCAACCAGGTTCATCATCGGATCCAGGCCTAAGACACTGATTTTTTAATACCATGCCTACCCCCTGTGCGGCTCTGGATTCCCCCCTTTCATGATTACTTTAGACACACCTTTTTAGGGGTAGTTCGAGCTAAACTAACGTTACCCATGCCAGTTGAGCGAATTTTGGTGGTTGACGACGAGGAACCCATCCGCGAAATCGTCTGCTCGATGTTGACGGCTGCGAATTACAAGTGCAGTCAAGCATCGTCTGGAATGAAGGCGTTAGGGGTCCTCGAATCCGGACAGGAATTCGAGCTGATGCTCTCCGACCTGATGATGGCCGACCTCGACGGCATCGGCCTGCTCGAGAAAACCAAGGAACGCTTCCCGGACATGCCCGTGGTGATGGTTACGGCGGTTCATGACATTTCGGTCGCCCTGAAAGCCATCCGTGACGGCGCCTACGACTACCTGCTCAAACCCTTCGAGCGCGAGCAGTTACTGGCAACCGTTCATCGGGCGCTTGAAAACCGCCGCCTGAAGATGGAAAACCGCGCCTACCAGACCAAGCTCGAAGCGTTGGTGGAGCAACGGACGACACAATTGCGAAGCGCACTCGCCGATCTGGAGCGTTCCTACGGCATGACGCTCGAAGCGCTCGGGGGCGCTCTCGACATGAAGGACGCAGAAACCGAAGGCCATTCCCGCCGTGTCACGGCCTTCACCATGGCGATCGCCCGCAAGATGGGGCTTGGCAAAGACGAAATCGACGTCATTGCCCGCGGCGCATTTCTTCACGACATTGGCAAAATGGCTGTGCCCGACGCGATCCTGCGCAAACCCGGGCCGCTGACGCCCGAAGAAGTCGAAATCATGCGGGAGCACTGCTATTACGGCTTCCAGATCCTTTGCAAAATTCCATTTCTCGCCGAAGCTGCCGAAATCGTTTATTCCCACCAGGAACGTTTCGACGGGACCGGCTACCCGCGCGGCCTGAAGGGCGAACAGATTCCGCTCGGAGCGCGTATCTTCTCCGTCGCCGATACGCTCGATGCCATCACCTCGGATCGGCCTTATCGCGCCGCCCAAACCGTTGCTGCTGCGCGAGAGGAGATCAAGCGCTGGAGCAACCGTCAGTTCGATCCTGATGTAGTCGAAGCATTTCTCGAAATGCCCGAGGACATCTGGATCAACCTCCGCAAGGAAATCAACGAGCAGATCAACCCCTTCGGATAATCCGCCAAGGGTTCCACGTAATCCTGCAATCCCTGTCGCTTGGAGCGAAGTGCACTCGCTCGCCTCAAACGAATTGTCATGTTGAGCGGAGCAAACGAAACACCTTCCGGGCTCCGGCTTCGCGCAAGGCGACCATTTCTTAGCGTTCTTCAATTAGGGGCACGAACCGTGTATAACCGTCTGTGCTCGAAGGAGGTTCCCATGAGATCCGTCGCCATTCTCGCTCTCATCCTTCTTTTACCGCTGTTGCTCTTCGCCCAGGACCACCCCACCATCCAGGCCCAACCGAATACCGTCTATGTCGCCGCTGACGGAAAATTTGAGGCCAACCCCGACACCGCAGTCTTGCAATTCAACATCGCTGCTCAGGAAGACAACTCCCGCGCCGCTTACGAACGCGCCTCCAGGCAGGCCGAGCAAGTCCGGCAAATTCTTCGCAATAATGGTATTGACCCCAAGGCCGCCGAGATCAGCTCCTTTTCGATTCAACCTGTCTATGACTACCGATCGCCCAAACACAAGCTGGTCGGCTACACCGTGAATGCCTCCGCCTCGCTCAAGCTGAAAGACTTTTCGAAGATCCCAGCTATCACCCAGCAACTCTCCGAAACCGATATCACCGGCGCACAATCCTTGAGTTACACGCTCGAAGACATGGACGCGGCAAAAGGCAAGGCCGTCGAGGATGCCTACCGTCGCGCACGCGAGTCTGCCGCTGTTCTCGCCCACGCTGCCGGCCGCACTCTGGGCGACCTGTCCTATGGCTCGGTCGATACCTACGAAAATGTCCGCGTCGCGCCTGTAATGCGAGGGATGGCCACAAGCGCAGAAATGCTTGGCCCAGCGCCACCACCGCCGCCTACACAAGAGTTCAGTCCCGAAAAAGTCACGGTCACAGCGCACGTGAATGCTCTTTTCACGCTGAAGTGATTCAAGGTCAGATCATGCGCCTCAACATTCTCGCCGCGATCTTCTTGTCTGTCTGGAACTGCGCCGCCTGCGCGCAACAATCCACACCTCCCCAGTGGAACGACAACTCTCTGATCACCATTCAGAAAAACCGCGGAGACCCTGCTCGCCCGGGCGACGTCAAGATCGAATTCTATGGACACGATGCATTCAAAATCACGTCGCCCACAGGATTGACGGTCCTCACCGATCCTTGGCGAAATGATGCAACAGGCGCGTACCCAAAATGGTTCCTGACTGAGTTTCCCGCAATCCGAGTGGATATCGTTGTTTCAACCCACGCGCATTTCGATCACGATGCGGTCGAGCGCCCAAACGCCCTGATGGTTTTCGAGCGCTTCGTTGGGCAGTTTCACCTCGGCGATATCGCAATAACCGGCCTCGCCGACAAGCATCAGTGCGACCCGAACAGCGCTTCATCCGGGCAGACCTGTCCACCCAACAACGTGCTCGCCTTCGATAACGCGATTCAGATCATTAAAACCGGCGGACTGCGGATCGCGGTTTGGGGAGACAATCGCGGCGTGCCTGATCCCTCGCTTGATCAATACCTGAAAAATGTCGACGTTCTCATTCTGCCGGTTGAGACCGTACTCTCACGCGCCGAGGTGGATGCAATTGTCCGAAGGTATGATCCGAAGGCTCTCATTCCCGCGCACTATTTTGTAAAGGGATTGACCACCACGGACTCTGGTCTGGAGTCAGCCGACGCGTGGGTCAACGACCAGCAAAAGACTCAACACGCCGATGTTCGCCGCCTCGATCGCGCAGACTTGACGCTGAATCCAGCAGGCCTGAAAGCATCGCACCACAGGATTTATTACTTCGGAGACCATTTCGCGAACAGGTAGACGTCGAAGATCAGGATTTCAGGGAATAACTCGCGGAGTGCTATGTGGCCTACTTCAACCCTTCAACCAGATAAAGATCACCCAACGTGCGATGGAACCCGTACGCGTACGTCTTCCCGTCGGGCGTCATGAGAATCGGCCCAATAGTAGACACGCCCGTGGGATCAAGCGGCGCAATCTCTTTCCACACGTTCTTCTTTCCAGCGCCAAGATCGAGCCGATAAATCTTCGCCGGCACTTCGCCCGATCGATATAAGAAGATCGACTTTCCATCCGGACTCCAGCAGATGGGAATGTCGCCGGCTTCCATGCCATTCACCGCGCGCGGCTCGCCGCCTCCAGTCGGAAACAGATAGCCCTTCTGGTCACCGCCAACTCCCGCTACCGACTGACCATCCGGCGAAATCGCGAAACCGATCGCGTCCACGCCTTCGGGCGAAATTGCCTTCGGTTTCCCGCCCGAAATGTCCTGCACATAAAGCCGAACTCCCGTGCCTTGTTCGTTGCCCGAAAAAACAAGTCGTTTGCCGTCGGGAAACCAGCGGGCCCACTGATGGTTGATCGTGTCATTCGTCAGCGCCCTGGTATCCCCCGGTCCCGTTGGCAACAAGCGAAATTGCGCCGGCAGATTGGGCGTGGCCGTGATCACCCACTTCTGGTCCGGAGAGAGCGCCGTCGCGCCGCCCTCGCCCAGCCGAACCGCCGGCGATCCATCCGTCTGGCGAATATAGACCGCGTAGGTCAACTCTTGCGCATCGCCATATTGCACACCGCCGCCGATTCCCTCTTCATCAAACAGCAGCATCTTGCCGTCGGAAGAAATGTCTGCCGGATACGAATAATCCAGCCACGAAAGATCGTGCTCTTTACCCACCCCGCCGTACTGCGCCATGATCTCCCGCCGCCGATCCGCCCGCGCCAGCAGCACTCGTCCATCGCTCCAAATATCGAAGATCACCAGTGACCCCGGCACGCGGTTCACCAACCGCTGTTGCCCCGAAAGTGTCACTGCCGTGATGTAGTGAAAGAGGCCCAACTCGCTCGCCGTGAACCAGATCTCGTTGCCATTCGGTGTCCACGCCAAGCCCTGCGTGCCGTACCACTCGCGCGTCAGTTCTTTCTTGTGTCCGGATGTATCGACCACGGCGACCGAGCCGCCATCATCGCCCTGGTTAGGGTGGTCCATGAACGCAACGTAATCGCCCTTTGGCGAGACTCGCGGATAGCTGATCCAACCACCCGTCGTCTCGTAAAGCACCTTGCCCACAGGAAATTCCAGCCGATCGCGTCCACCCACATTGCGCACTACTGCGAGATTGCTTCCGTCCGGCGACCAGTCCGCCCACTCTACATCTTCGAGAATCGGCCGCGGCGCGCCTCCAGCCAGCGGCGCTCGCGCCAGTGTGCCGACATTGATCCACGTTCCCACCGGATGGCTTCCCAGCGACAGCGCCATCTCGCCCTTCGAAGAAACCGCCAGCAATTCTGCGCGTCCCAATCCGAGTGATCGTGATTCCACCATTCCCTGCCGTGCCGAGAACGTTTCCACCGGATTGCCCTGCCAGGCTGCACTGTACAGGATCGTCTGCCCATCCGGCGCGAACCTTGCCGAGCGAATTTCTCCTCGCCGGAACGTGATCTCGTGATACAGCGGCGCGCTCGCACCTGCGGGCGCCCAGAAGCGATGTCCGGCGAGAACTCCCACCGCGAGTGCAACCAGCAAGCCAAGAGCAGCCAACAACGGGCTCAGACCTCTGCTCCTTGGCTCCGAAGCCGCCGCTCGCCGAAGCTCGGTCTTCTCGACCGTGTCCCGCGTCGCCGCGGCGGTGACCCCTGATCGCGAGGAATCCGTGTCCCGCTTCAGCCGCTTCAGGTCGGCGCGCAACTCGGCCGCGCTCTGGCAGCGCAACTCTCGGTCTTTTTCGAGCGCTTTACTGAGGATCGGTTCCATCCCCGCCGGCAATCCCGGATTCAGCTGCACGGCTGGTGCCGGAACCTTATTCAGAATCGCCTCAAACACAATTGCCGAGGTCGCACCCGAGAATGGCTGCTTCCCGGTCGCCATCTCGTATAGCACCACGCCGAACGAAAACAGGTCCGTGCGATGGTCGAGCGTCTCGCCCCGAGCCTGCTCCGGCGACATGTAACCAATCGTTCCCATTGCTGTGCCGGGGGTGGTCAGGTCTGCGCTTACATCGCTCGGCGATCCCACCGTGGCTGCCGACGCGTCCACCGCATGTGTCGTGGGCTTCACCTTGGCCAGCCCGAAGTCCAGAATCTTCGCCTGCCCGCGCTGCGTGACAAAGATATTTGCCGGCTTGATATCGCGGTGCACGATGCCGCCCGAGTGCGCCGCATCCAGCGCATCGGAAATCTGAATGCCCAGCTCGAGCAGTTGCTGCGTCTTGAGCGGACGCCCCTCCGTCATGTGCTTCAGGGTCGTGCCATCCAGAAACTCCATGGCAATGAAGGCCTGCCCGTCTTCCTGGCCAATGTCGTAAATCGTGCAGATGTTGGGATGATTGAGCGCCGATGCGGCCTGAGCCTCACGCTGAAAGCGGCTGAGAGCCTGCGGATCGCGTGCTACATCTTCGGGAAGGAATTTCAGCCCGACAAAACGGTGCAACCGGGTGTCTTCGGCTTTATACACCACACCCATGCCACCGCCGCCAAGCTTTTCTACAATCCGGTAATGTGAGATAGTTCGCCCGATCAACGCAGGAGGCCCGTTCTTGCGCGACCATCTTAGGGGGTGAGTCCGGCCAAGTCAATGCACCGTATGGGCCATTTCAGGACCCGCGGTCCGAATCAATGGTGGCCCACGTTCGCGAGTGAATATCGCGACCTGACGCGGGAACGTTTTCGAACGGCATGTTCGCGTGCCGCACTTCTTCAACATTCTGCGAGAAGTGGGGAGGTCTTGAAAGGTGGACGGCTTAAGCCGTGCCAGCGATCCTTCCCCTATGTGAGTTCAGAGACTGTAACGAGTCACATCCTCATCCGTCTTTCACCACTCCGCTCGACAGCCGTTGTAAAATAGCCAACTGCATTGACTCCCGCCGCATCGTTTGCTGCTGGCTGGAACCATCCCACAGACCAGAACGTTCCGGAACCCCCGATGTCCACTGAAGGAGAACACAATGAACCTGCGAACCCTCACGCTCCTCATGACTGTGCTCATTCTGATGTTCAGCGTCAGCGCGAATGCACAGTTGCCTTTGCCGGTTTACGGTACAACCTCCGGCATGAGCACTGCCATAACGGCAGACGTCAACCATGACGGCAAACCCGACTTGATCGGAATCGGCTCGTCGGGCAGCACCTTCGTTGTCACTGTCCTGCTGAATAATGGCACTGGGGCCTTCCCCACTGTGAAAACCAGCACAATCACCGGCCTTAACAACCTATGCGTGGCCTGCGCTTCCAGTTGACGGTCGGCGACTTTAACAATGACGGTTTCCCCGACGCCGTGGTTAAGGGCACCGATCCAGTCACCGGCGCCTACGCCGTTGGCGTAATGCTAGGCAACGGCGATGGCACATTTAAAGCAACCAATGTGATCGACATCCCGACCGCGAACACCCCTCCAGTGACCGGCGACTTTAACAACGATGGCAAGATCGATATAGCCGTCGGCGGCTCGCAAATCACTGTCTTACCGGGCAATGGCAACGGCACTTTTGGTAGCCCGATCACGACCAACCAATCCTTTGGCGGTTGTCTTGCCGCTGCGGACTTAAATAACGACGGCAAGCTCGACCTATCAATCGGAACTGCTGTCGTGCTCGGCAACGGAAACGGTACCTTCCAAGCCCCAATCTCGGTAACCAATGGCGCTTGCCCGCAGGCTATCGTTGATGTGAACCACGACGGCATCCCCGACCTGGTCACCATCGTCGGTCAATTTCCGCCGCACGTCACGCTCTGGGTTCACATCGGGGACGGCACCGGTCACTTCACCTCCGGCAGCGCCTACACACCCCCCGATATGGTCAACACCGTGATCGCCACCGCCGACTTCAATGGCGACGGCTTCCCCGACCTCGCCGTTCTCAACAGCGTCACCGACATTACGATCCTTCTGAACGACAGCACCGGAAAGTTCAAAACCGTCCCGGTGAACTTCAATGGTGGCACCTTCGACTTGATTGCCGGCGATTTCAATGGCGACGGTAAGCAAGATCTGGTTATTTCCGGCGGGACCGAAAAGGGAACGAACAATATCGGTTTCAGTACTCTCCTCGGAAGCGGAAACGGCACCTTCAAGGACAATCTCGCAGAAAACTACACGATAGGCGGCAGCGGATTCCTGGCCGCCGACGTCAACAATGATGGCAAGGCAGATTTGGTTACCGGCAGCGACGTTGTGCTAGGAAGCGGGAGTGGAACATTCCAGACGCCCATCCCCATCGCCAGCAGTTGCCTCGGCAACAACCCCCTCGGCAGCGGCTTCCTCAGTATTGCGACAGCCGACTTCAATCACGATCACAACATTGACGTCGTAGGCGTTGTGAACTCGGATGGGGTTTACGGCATCAACGTCTGCTTTGGCAATGGCAATGGCACATTCCAGGCTGCCACCACCTACGACGCCAACATCCAACATCAACTTATCCTCACCGGCGACTTCAACAACGATGGCAACCTTGACCTTGCGGTCTCGGACCAGAGCGGCATCAGTGTTCTGCTGGGCAATTCGAGCGGGACCTTCCAGAGCGCGATCGCAACGGCGGTGAGCGGCTCCAGCTTCCCTGTCTTCGTCTTGGGTGACTTCACGGGCGATGGCAAACTCGACATCGCTACGGTTGTTCCTAACAATCTGCTGATCCTGCCGGGAAATGGCGATGGCACCTTTGGCACTCCGATCACTACACCTGTAAGCCGTGGCAGCACGGTTGAGGCTGCTGGTGATCTCAACAAAGACGGTAAGCTCGATTTGGTCATGTATGTCGGACAAAGCAGCAATTCGCTGGAGGTGTTTCTTGGCAATGGGAATGGCACGTTCGGCTCACCCACTACCTACACTCAAGGCCTGACCAGCGTCGTGCTCGCCGACTTCCTGAAGAATGGGAATCTCGACATTGCCGGCTCCGCTGGCCCAGGACCTTATATCGGCGTCTACCTCAATAATGGCAACGGGACCTTTCAGACTCCATTGATGCTGGCCCACGATAATGGCACGGCGAATATTGCCGTTGCCGACATCAATGCGGATGGTTTCCTGGATATCGTCGCCTTGACCAGTGGAGGCAGCCCTCCGTCAACGAAACTCGTCGATTACATCAACCCGCGATAACCGAGTGGGAAGGGCGGCAGCCCCGGGTTCGCTACCACGTTCACCGAGCAAACCTGGGGTGGTCGTCCGAGGATGGTTCTAGACAGAAGGCCGCGTTCAGGACTTGCCTGGGGCGCCGCTACTGCGCCACGCCCGCCGTTCTTGTCGCATTCGGCACCCTCGTGGAATCAATCGGCACGTCGCGCTGGATCAACATCTCGAGTGTCGCGCCGGCATCGAACTTTACATCGTTTCCACGGGTCAGCATCGCCACCGCGGTTCCCACGGCTCCTCCGACGCCAGCTCCCACCAGCGCTCCCGTTCCGCCACGGCTCAGTCCACCAATGATCGCGCCCGTTCCCGCGCTTCCCGCGATGGTTCCCACTTTCTCGCCAGTCTGACTATCTCCGCTAACCGTACCCTCTTGATCCTTCACGTGCGTTTTGTCGATCCCGGGAGCGTTCTCCAAAGAACCTGGCAGCATCACCGTATAGCCATCCGGGTAGATCAAAGTCGTGAAGTGCATCAGGACTTCGGCTTTCCCTTTGATTCGCCCCGCCCGCTGGATGTGGCTAATCCGGCCCTGCACGTACGTGCCCGACGGAATCAGCACGCGCCCGTTTGCGACCACGGGAAACGTCGTCTCTGCATACACGGCGTCGCCTTCGCGCGACGCCTTGGTCGAAATAGCATGCTTAAGCGCAAGAGGAACTTTTGTCCCTGAAGGGATCACGAGCTTCTGAGAATCCGTCGCTGGAGCCTTCGCCGCAGTGGGCGCTGCATTGCTCTGCGCCATCGCCGCTGCCGCCACACATAAAAAAACAACCCCAATCCGCATGATGAGAGTCCTTTTCTAGGAACCCATTCCTGTCAGGTTCGATGCGAGTTCGTGAAAAAAAGGTTACATCCGCTCAAACCGCTGACCTTCTCAGTTCGTTCTCCCTCACATTTCCCATGAACTGGGACTGCAACTTGTGCGCGCACGACTCACCGCACACATGCAACGTGCCTTCCTTGGTCGCAATCTCCTCATCCCACGAGCATAGATATAAGACCGGACGATTAAAGTCCCCAAACGACGTCCACATCAGCCACCAGCGATCGCTCGCCCGCTTCAACTGCCCACAATTCGGCCCCGCACAACGATAAAAGGATTCCATGGACCCGCCTGCCCCCGTAGAAAATCGGCGCACGCCCATTCTAGCGTTTCGGGGAAACTCTGGAGTGAGTAATTTTGCCCGCGTCCTGAACTACTCTGTCATCCTGAGGGACGCATGAATTTCGCTTGCGAAATTCATGCGTAGTCGAAGGAACCCGTGTTCCTCTGGGACAGCATCGGCCCCGCGAGGAATTTCCACCACTAACCTGTACGGGAAAAGGTGTTTTTGAAAGGGCGCGGCTTTAGCCGCGCCGACCCCCGGCTCTATGAAGAAAACCCGAGCGAGCGCCAGCGAGCGAGGACGGTGGCGGCTCAGGGCTACTTATAGATCAAGTATTTCTCTCTCACCCGCTCGAACTTCTCCAGCTCATCCTGCCAATCCACCGCAATCTGTCGCGGGTCTTCGCCTCGCATGATCGCATCGTAAGCCACCTGGTTCACCAACAAGTCATTCATCTTCTCGATGTGAAATTGTTCGGGATACAGCTTGCGCAGCGCCGAGGCCAACTCAACTCCAAGCTCCGGCGCATCCAGTGCGCTGCGCTCGATGACGATCAGGTTCACACCCTCGCATCTTTGCCCGGCATAGTTACTCGCGTTCGGAGTAAATGCGACGGGTACAAACCGCACTCCCGAAATCTCGCGTGCATTTAGATACTGCGCCAATTCCGAACCCTTGATCCACGGCGCGCCCAGCACTTCAAACGGTGTCTCCGTGCCGCGTCCCACCGAAACGTTCGTCCCCTCCACCATCCCCACACCCGAATACAACGTGGCTTCGTTCAGACTGCGCATGTTCGGAGACAGATTCACCCAGGCCAATCCGGTCGAGTCGAACCAGTCGCCTCGCATCCATCCCTCAACCGGAACCACCGTCAGCTTGGCATCAATTCCGCGCTCTCCATTAAAGAACTTCGCCAACTCACCCGTCGTCATCCCATGCCGCACCGGAAGCGGAAAATAATTCGTAAAGCTCTCGTGACCGGCGTCAGAAACCGGTCCCTGCACGATCGACCCGGTCACCGGATCCGGCCGGTCTAAAACCCATATCTCAATTCCTACCTTCGCCGCTGCTTCAAGAAAATATCCCAGCGTCGGCGGATACGTATAGAACCGCGATCCCACATCCTGCAAATCAAATACCACCACGTCCAGATTTTTCAGAACATCCAGCGATGGCCGCCGTGCCGCATCCTTTGCGCCATACACGCTGTACACCGTGACGCCAGTGGCTACATCCTTGCTATTGCTCACATTCGTCGTGTCGAGCGTTCCCGTTACCCCGTGTTCCGGACTGAAAATCGCATCGAGCGAAACCCCCGGTAGTTTCGCCAACGCATCGATCGTCCTCAGCCCTTGCGAGTCCATGCCCGTTTGGTTGGTCAACACTCCAACTCGAGTCGTGCGACCTTGGGCAACAGAGAGTTTCATCTTCCCCGCTTCCAGTACATCAATCCCCGTCATCACGCTGCCATTGCGATTTGCCACCCGTCGCGCTGCCGTCTGCGCCTCGTTGTACCCAGTGATGCTCTTCAACCGCATCTTTTCTTTCTCATCCGGCGCCAACTGCAAAGCTGCCGCTACCGCCGTCGCAACCTTCGTCCGCAATGCGATCGCGTTCCCACCGCGGGGATGCACCGCATTCGTGAGCAGGATGATGAATGTCCGCGTCGTCGGATCGATCCACATCGACGTCCCGGTGAAACCTGTGTGCCCAAACGATCCGACGGGCAACAACTCGCCGCGATTGCTCGAATACGGCGAATCGATGTCCCATCCAAATCCGCGTAGCACCTGCGCCGTCGGCGGCTGCTGTGGCGTCGTCATCTTCTCGATCATTTCCGACGACAGGATTGGCCCACCATTCATCACGAACTCACCGAACTTCGCCAGATCCTCCGCCGTCGAGAACACCCCCGCATGACCAGCGACTCCGCCCATGCGGCGCGCCCTCGGATCATGCACAACACCATCCAGCATTTTCCCCTGCTCGTCATATTCGGTCGGCGCGATCTTCGGCAACCACGCCGAGGGTGGCACAAAGCGCGTATGCGTCATCCCCAGCGGACCAAAAATATTCTTCTGGCAATATTGATCGAACGGCATCTCCGACACGCGCTCCACCAGCGCCGCCAGCACAATAAAATTCGTATCGCTGTAGACGAATTTCGCACCCGGCGGATAAATCGGCTTCTCCGCATACGCCAGCTTTAGCGCCGCATCCTTCCCTTCCCAAGCCGGCTGCAGATCCACGTCATCGCGCAAGCCGGAAAAGTGTGTCAGCAGCCCACGAATCGTGATTTCGTCTTTGCCGTTTTGCGCAAACTCCGGAATATATTTCGCTACAGGATCGTTGAACTTGATCTTTCCTTGCTGCGCCAGTTGCATCACCGCCGGAGTCGTCGCCACCACCTTCGTGAGCGATGCAATATCAAAGATTGTGTCCACGGTCATCGGTTCGCGCCGCGGCTCGAGCGACCGATTTCCAATCGCCTTCTCGTACACGACGTCTCCGTCATGCCACACCAGCAGGACTGCCCCGGGAATCTGATGATCCTCAATCGCCTTCTCGACGATCGAATCCAGCACGTTAAGTCGATTGGGTTCCGTGGCTGATTTTTGGGCAGGGAGCGCGGTTGGGAACAAAGTTAGGACGAAAGCAATCCACGGCCCGAGCATCGTCGTGCCGAGCACCCGCCCTCGCTTGCAAGTCGAATTTCTTTGAAGGAAGAGGATTCAATGACTCTACACAACCTGCGCACAGCGCTCAAGAAACTCAAGTAAGGGGTGCCGCTCTTGCCAAGGTGAATCGCGGCCCACTCCCGTACCCCCAAACTTGTCATTATCGAGCACAGCCATCTGCGGCGGGATCCGCTTTGCCAAGTTGAGAAGCCTACTTTTCTTACTTCAAGTAAACTAATTCCTTGCCCGACAACTCCGGACTGAACGCTGCCACCCTCACCCCTGCTCCGA
>Ga0070735_10001551_pt1 | contig 22065 bp, 21 predicted proteins | sample Coa_R1_FD_66443 | JGI IMG/M metagenome (GOLD analysis project Ga0070735, IMG submission 66443) | Surface soil microbial communities from Centralia Pennsylvania, which are recovering from an underground coalmine fire - Coalmine... | ecosystem: Environmental > Terrestrial > Soil > Unclassified ...
CTACTTGTCATAATGCAGCAGCGAAAAGACGTCATACTGCTTCAGCCTGGCGCGAGGATTAAGGAAATCCAACTCCACTACGAATCCCATGCCTGCGATATCTGCGCCTAGCGATTCGGCGAGCTTGGCTGTGGCTTCGGCGGTGCCGCCTGTGGCCAGAAGGTCGTCAACGATCACCACGCGTTGGCCTTTCTGAATTGCGTCGCGATGAATCTCAAGAGTATTGGTGCCGTACTCGAGGGCATAATCAAATTTGGTAGTTGCGGCTGGAAGCTTTCCTGGCTTACGCACCGGAACAAAGCCGGCATTCAGGCGATAAGCGACGGCCGGGCCGAAAATAAACCCTCGCGCCTCCATCCCCAGCACCAGGTCAATTTTCTTGTCCAAATAATGTTCGGATAATGCATCAATCAGGTTGGCGAAACCAACTTTGTCTTTGAGAAGCGTGGTGATGTCGTAGAAAAGAATACCGGGCTTGGGAAAATCCGGCACTTCGCGGATCAGCTTTTTCAGATGTTCGCAGCTTGCTTCCGCTTTAGTTGATGTCTCCGGCATCTACCATGCTCCTTCAATACGAAATGTGTTCAGTCCCGTGACCGGCTTGGCCTCTGCTTCTTCGACGCTGTCGACGCGCGCGGCCCGAGGTCCTTGTTGTAAGCGCGAACGCAAACCGAAAAGTTGTTCTTGAGTACCACTGGCCAGCACTTCTACGCTGCCGTCGGAATTGTTGCGCACCCAGCCGGAGATCCCCAGCGTTCTCGCCTCGCGCTCTACGAACCAGCGGAAGCCCACGCCCTGTACCCGTCCGCGAACGACGAACTTTCTGGTTTGTACGTCGGTTGCCATCTCAACGTTCAGTTCAATTCTTGATACAACCAACTTAGTCAAATCCAGCGCTTTATCAGCAATCCTACGAACGTAACCACCAGCATACCCAGCGATGCCAGGATGACGATCCTGGCGCGTTTAGCCTTTGCAAGCTTTTCCGCAGCAAGCGAAGGAATCAGTGCCTCAAGAATGATCAAACCAATGTAGACATCAAGCGCGGCGAAGGCGATCCATTTCATCCAGGATATGTTCTACTAAAAAACGCAACGCTCTATACAAACTAAAGCTCACGCTCGCGACAGATAAACCCCTTCGGCGGTATCGACTTTGATTTTTTCGCCCTCGTTGATGAATGGCGGAACCTGTACTACCAGTCCGGTCTCAGTCTTGGCGGGCTTGGTGACGCTGGAGGCCGTCGCGCTCTTCAATCCCGGCTCAGTCTCAAGTACAGTCAACTCGACCGTCTGTGGAAGTTCAATTCCCACCGCCTTGCCATTGTAGAACTCCACTCTGATCTGCAGGTTGGGAATCAGGTAATCGACGGCATCGCCGAGAATATCGCGATTCAGGTGAAGCTGCTCGTAATTTTCGGTGTTCATGAAGTAATATCCGTCGCCATCGTTGTAAAGGTATTCCATCTCGGTTTCATCAACATTGATCTTTTCGATGGGATCGGGCGAGCGAAATCGATGCTCAAACATAGCACCGGTGCGCAGGTTGCGCAGTTTGGCCTGGATGAAAGCCCGCAGGTTGCCGGGCGTGCGGTGCTCGACGCTGAAAACGGAATGCAGATCATTATTGTGTTTAATGATCATGCCGGGACGCAGTTGGGTGGCTGGAATGGCCATTGCTGAATTGCTCTCCTTGTGTTTCTGAGCCTCGGCTCGTTCACCTTGACTTTTTGTCTCAGGACATAATTATGGCCGCCGAAGGACAAGGCAAGCCACAATTGCCAGTGTGGGCTAACTCTTCTATTTTATACGGCTTGGTCGAAATTGGGAACCGTTCCGCCGCGCCACGCCGCAGAATGCTGCAGCTCACGAATCTGTCGGTCGCGTCTATCGCATCCAGGATCCGACAGCTAGAATAAAGAGGCACGAATCAAGGCCTAAATTTTGAGATGAGGTGTTTTCATGGGTGAGGAGAGATACGAGAGCGGCAGTAACGTTAGCACAGCAATCACGTTTCTACTGATCGGATTAGGCGCAGGCACGATTGTCGGGATGTTGCTGGCCCCCAAGCCCGGTAAACAGATGCGACGTGATCTGCGCCGCGGATACGAGAGCGCACGCGAAACTTTCGATGACTGGAAAGAGAACGCCCGGGACTTTGCCGATGAAGTGATTGATCGCGGCTCAGATATTGCGGACGAAGTTCGGGAGCGCGTTGGTCCTGTGATGAAGGCCGCTCGACGCCGCTAAGTCTGGTTTAATCGTTCCTAGAAAATTGCACGGAAGAAGCGCCCGACCCGGCCAAAAAAACCTTTATGCTCTGGCTTCGGAGCAGGGGGTAACACGACCAGCGGCGGTAACGGATCGGCAGGACGCGCGTTTAGTGGCACGGCCGCTTCCTGCTCCGATACTGGAGGGGTGGCCGCTTCCGCGCGCATCCGTGCCAATTCCTTGGCATTGAAGACCAGAGGCGCGGAAATCTGTGCCTTGCCGTCATTTGAGATCGGATCTCCCGCGGTACTGGCGATTGGGACGGCAGCCGCTTTCTCTGCGGCGCCGTCTGAACCAGTTCCGGCAGTGGTAGATGGTTGACTGTTCGAATCGGCTAAAGCTAGCGTGCTGCCGGTTTTATTCTCGGGAACCACACCGGTGGGGTCGGCCGCTGTGCGGATGACCGGCTCTTGCGGAGCAGGACAACCGCATCCAGCCACTGGGGTCTCGACTGACTGCATTTTTCCCTGACGAAATAAAACCTGCTGATCGGGTTTTACTTCATATGTCCCATTCCCCAACAGTTCCGCCACCACAACCGACGAGTTACTTCCTGCCAACGAACTGACGCAGGTATCTCCGCGTGCGTCAGATTTGATAGCCAGATTGAACTCGCCCGGCCCGGGCAGAACAATGCGAAAGTCGGGCGTCAAGATTGAATCAGATGATTCGTTGATGTGGTAGTGGGTCTCCATCGCGCCGGTATTCATACCTAACATCAAGCTTTGACCGTCTGGGGATGTCGCCACCGAAACCGTGGTCTGTGCGCAGACCCTTATTTCACCGCCCCTGGCCAGGCGCAAGATAGCCGTCTCATCTCTCGCGGCAATCGTTGATCCGCTGGCCACGCGACTTCCGGCTTCAACCAGTGTGCCGGTGCTTCCTTCCGCATAAGGTACAGCGACAGGCTCAGTTCCCGGAGTCATTGCCGGGGCGGTTGCCGGTTTGGCGGTCGCGGCTTCGTCCGGATGAATGCGGATGTTCAGGCGATTACCCAGCGCGTCCCAGGTGTATTGGACCGGAGAAGTCAGATCGAGCACGATTCGGCTGACTCCCGCCTGGTACTGGTTCATGCGGACGCCCTTAATCTGCTGGTTGCGGAAAGGGATACGTTTCCGCGGGACATTTAGGATTGAACCTGGAAGGTCGATCACAAGCCGTAGTGGAGCTTCAACAGTTTGCAATTGGGGTGTGAGCGGACGTGTGGCCAAAATTTCGACTATCGCGCCAGTTTCGCCGGGAATAATTTTGACGGACTGAACTCCCGCAGTAGGTTGATCGGAACCATATGCGGACGCGGCTAGCGCGACCAGAACTATCGCGCAAAGATGGGTTCGGGCGCAAGACAAAGCAATTCCTGTTTACGGAAGGTCTTGCGATGAGAGTAGCACTACTTCCAAAGCTTATAAAGGTTCCTTCGGTTTATTCCTCGTCTTCTCCGCCCTCTTGCTGCTGTGGTGGCAAGTCCAGTCGCAATTCAGTTAATCCGGCACCCTTCAGGTCATGATTCAACGACGGTATGTCATGGCTTTTCAGCTGGTTCCAGCGGATCTGCAATGTGTCTAGGACGGCCTCATTCTTATTAACAGCATCGATTTGGGAGACCGTCGGCGCAGCATCGGCCTTTCCGATGTCGGTGTAAAGAGTTATCAGGTTTGCGTTAGTTGCAGGTAAAGTCGAGACTTTGGCAGAGCCGTCGTCTTTGTCTGCATCGAGTAGTTCGGAGATTTTGTGATCCAAAAGCCCGAGTGAATCCTTCAGTGAACCTGGGGTTTTATCCAGCAGCTTGGATATTTGCTCATGTACGGTTCGCGCCTGAGTGACTGCCTCCGAACTCTCGTTGACCAGGGAGGCCAGTTTCGCTTCTGCTTCGAATTGCTGCTGCAGGTCGGTAGCGGAGGCTTTTACCCGAGGATCCATCTTCACTTCGAACTCATGCGTCTGGGTCTGTCCGCCCGCAATCAGGCGTACTTGATACATGCCCGGCAACACAAGCGGTCCTAATGGATATCGCGGGGTATCGTGAGGCAGGGCTGATATCGGGTATTCGTGCGTGGTTGAATTCGGCGGCGCATAGCGCAGGTCCCAAACCCAACGATGCATTCCACCATCGGACGGAAGGATTCGTTGCGGACGTAGCCAGTACAGCGGGATCAACTGCTGCTGCAACTCTTCCGGCGTCAGATCCGGTTTATCAGTGCTCGAATACCGGCGTACCAATTTGCCCTGCGTGTCCAGGATTTCGAGCGTCACCGGACCCTGAATGGATGACGGAAGCGTGTAGTCAATTATTGCGCCGTCCGGCGGATTTTTCCCTGCGGGCTCATCCGCCGGCAGGGGCGTATCGGTGTTGGTGTCGCGGCGTACACGATATGCAGTGGCAGGCGTAAAAAGATGCGGAGCGTGTGCAGAATTCGCAACCTCGGCGGTAAGTTGGCGCAGAGGCGAAATGTCATCGAGTATCCAGAACGAACGCCCATGTGTGCCAACGATCAAATCGTCATTGTGCACCCACAGATCACGCATTGAAGTGTGCGGCAGGTTCAACTGCAGCGATTGCCAGTGATCACCATCATCAAATGAAACCCACACTTGAGTTTCCGTACCAGCGAATAGCAGACCCTTGCGCACAGGATCTTCACGCACCGTATTCACCGGAGAATTATCGGGCAGGCCAGTCGTGATTTGATGCCAGGTCTTACCGCCGTTGTGAGTGCGATAAATGTAAGGCCGCAGATCGTCGATACGAAAACGGCTCACGGAAACATACGCCGTATCATCGTCAAAATGCGAGGCGCTGATCTGAGTGACCTTGCTCCAGTCGGTCAGTTCGTGCGGAGTGATGTTCTTCCATTTTTTCCCGCCATCTCTTGTCGCCCAAATCAACCCGTCATCGGTCCCCGCCCAAATCGTGTTCACATTGTGGAATCCGGGAGCGACTGCATAAATCGCGCCTCTCTGCTTCCCTGCCTTTGGATTTAAAGTTGCCTGATCACCAACGCTGGACGGAACGGCAGGATGCTCGCGGGTGAGATCGGGGCTTATAGTCCGCCAGGAGCGCCCACCGTCTCTGGTTTCAAACAGCACATTGGCCGCATACAAAAAAAGATGAGGATCGACCGGCGAAAAAACAATCGGCTCGGTGCGGTCCACGCGATAATCACCGCGAATTGGAATTGGGGTGACGTTCTCAACCTGCCCGGTACTCCAGTGGAAGCGTGAGACTTCATTGCGACCGGCACCGTAAACGATGTCATGGTCCAGCGGATCAGGCGCAACATAGCCGTACTCAATGGCCCCAACCGGGTGCCAGTCTCGAAACGTGATTTCGCCATCATTGCCGCGAGTGGAAGTGCAAACCGATCCGCTCTCTTGTTGTCCACCACACACTTTGTAGGGGAAAGTGTCGATCACACTGACGTGATAAATCTGCGCCGTCGGCTGGTTGTACCATGAACTCCAAGTCTCGCCGCCATTTACGCTGACCAGCGCACCCTGATCGGCCACCAGTAGAATAATTTTCGGGTTTTCGGGATTGATCCATAGATTCTGATAATCATCGCCGCCAGGAGCCCCGCGAATAGACGACCACGTTTTACCGCCATCGGTCGAGCGCACGGTGACGATGCTCGCGCTGTAAACCACGTCGGGATTTTTCGGATCTACTCTCGGGACTGCGAGATCACCGCCGCCAATCTTCATTGCCGGGCGCGGATCAGTGGTGATTTGCGTCCAGTTTTCTCCGCCATCATCGGAGCGATAAAACCCAACACCCTTGCCACTGGCATAGTCGGAGGGCTTAGTTGTAGCTATGGTCGCGTAAAGGCGGCTAGGCTGGCTGTTGGCAATCGCGACATTGATTTGCGCCAAGTCTTCGGGCAACCCGTTGCCGACTTTTTTCCATGTGCTGCCGCCATCTGTAGATTTGAAGAACCCGCCGCCTGTTCCCTCGAATCCATTGTTGTCCTCCCATGGACCGAGGCGCGATTGCCACAGGCACGCATAAACAATATTCGGGTTGCTGGGATCAATGGCTACATCCGATGCGCCGGTGTTTTCGTCCTTATAAAGAACTTTTTGCCAAGTCGCACCCCCATCGGTCGAACGGAAAATTCCGCGTTCAGGGTTTGGACCATATGGATGTCCGAGCACGGCGGCGAAAATACGGTTGGGATCGTGAATATCAATCGCCAGCGCAGGGATTTGCTCTCCCTCACCTAAACCGAGGTGAGTCCAACTTTTTCCCGCGTCGATGGATTTGTAGATTCCATCACCTACTGATAAATCGGGCCGATGCAAACCTTCGCCACTGCCGACGTAAACGACATCCGGATTCGAAGGCGAAACTGCGATCGCGCCAATGGATTGTGACGGCTGTCCGTCAAAAATCGGATTCCACGTTCGCCCATAGTCGTTGGATTTCCACACCCCGCCATCGACCGCGCCAATATAAAAGACATTTGGCTGGCTGGGCACGCCGGCAACGGCTCGCGTCCGCCCGCCACGAAATGGCCCGATCATGCGCCAGCGCATCTCCTGATAAAGATTTTCTGGATATTGTTGCGCGAATGAGAACTGCACAAAGCCGCAAGCTGCGCATATCAAGGCAGTTGAAATAACGCGAAATGGACGGATCACGAGGCCCCCTGGACAAATGATTTCGCAAATAAAGATTTAAAAATCTGAACAGGCAATCATATTAGAAAGGCATCATGTCGTGCCCGTCCCTGCCCAAAATCAAAACCCTTAACCACGAAGGTCACGAAGGTTCACGAAGGGGAAGAGCACAAACCTCATTCAAAACTTTCTGAAGAATTTCTCCGCGAACTCTGGACCTTCTCTGCGTTTTCTGCGGTCAAAAGCTTTTGATCTTTTGTTGATGCTCAACCCACCCCGACACCCAAGCTACAATGCTTTACCGAGGAGAGCTCATGTCCAGATCACGCCGTCAATTTCTGATGCAGGCATCAGCAGGTTTGCTTGGCGCAGCCGCAGTGCGAGCCGCTGCACAGACGGAACCACCTCCGGGAACTCCGCCAGCCTTTGGAACTGGCCCACAGGTTGGTCCGGAAGTTTCGGCCACCACGTTCACCGAAGCTGAAAAGCTGGTGCAAATCGAACTTACAGAAGCTGAACGCGAAGTCGCCGCACACAGCTGGCGCAGCAATATGGCCGCGCTATATGAGCGCCGCACCGGGCCGCGCAAGGTATCGCTCGAACCGACACTCGCACCGGCACTGCAATGGAACCCGGTTCTTCCGGGACAGAAGGCCGGCCCGGAGCGGGATCGATTTGTTCGAAGCAAAGCTGATCCTGGTCCGCTGCCCTCGCGAGATGAAGATATCGCATTTTCTCCGGTCACGAAGCTCTCACGATGGATTGAGACCCGAAAGCTCACATCGGAGCGATTGACGACTATCTATCTGGAGCGGCTGCAACGCTTCGACCCAAAGCTCCTGTGCGTGATTACTCTGTTGCGAGAACCGGCGCTGGCACAAGCAAAGCAGACTGATGCAGAAATCGCGGTTGGGAAATATCGCGGGCCGCTCCACGGAATTCCCTGGGGAGCAAAAGATCTGCTCGACACCGCGAACATTCCGACAACCTATGGAGCGGAACCTTTCCGCAACCGCATACCTGCAGAGGACGCAGTTGTCGTGAAGCGACTGAACGCTGCGGGTGCGGTTCTGGTCGCAAAGCTGAGTCTGGGCGCCCTGGCGCTGAATGACATCTGGTTCGGCGGACAGACCAAGAATCCCTGGCTGCTGGAAGAAGGTTCGTCCGGATCGAGCGCTGGGCCCGGAGCTTCGACTGCGGCAGGGTTAGTGGGGTTCGCCATGGGCAGCGAGACCGGCGGCAGCATTGTCGGTCCAAGTATGCGCTGCGGAGTAACCGGACTTCGTCCCACTTATGGCCGCGTGCCGCGCACCGGTGCCATGACGCTCTGCTGGTCGCTCGACAAACTTGGCCCTATGACTCGCGGCGTCGAAGACGCGGTGCTTGTACTAAACGCAATTTCTGGGCCTGATCCCGGCGACATCGAGAGCGTTCCGAGCAAACTGGATTTCGAATCGGGCGCAAACGTAAAAGGCCTGCGCGTGGGCTATTTCCCTAAGTGGATGGACGAAGCGCCGGCCACCGAAGTAGACCGCGCCGCGCTGGCTACTGTGAAAAAGCTCGGCATGGTTCCGGTTGAAGTTTCGATGCCCGACTGGCCTTATGATTCGCTCGACCTAATTCTCTTCGCCGAAGCCGCCGCCGCTTTTGAGGAGATCACACTGAACCATCAGGTCGATCAACTCAAAGTGCAAGTGCCTGACGCGTGGCCGAATGTCTTTCGGCAATCGCGTTTTCTCTCGGCAGTCGATTACGTGCAGTCCGACCGCTTCCGACGCAAGGTCGCGCAAGAGATGGCGCGAGTATTTTCAGAAGTCGATCTGCTGCTGGTGCCGTCTTTACGCGACGAGATGCTTACCATCACCAATTTCACCGGCCACCCGTCATTAACATTGCGCGCGGGATTTATAGAAGTTTCCGAGGCGCGGAGCGATTGGGCTCCAGACCCAAATCATCCCTTGCCGAAGTTTTCGCCACCCCGACGCGTGCCACACGGAGTAACTCTGATCGGGCGTTTGTTCGAAGAAGGCAAGCTGGGAGAAGCAGGTATCGCGCTTGAACGTGCTTTCGCGGTTGTTGATGAACGACCCCCGGGCTTCTGAATCCTGCAGTTGAACGTTTATGAGGTATGTGGGGACAGCCGCCCTCGGCTGTCCAGTCGAGCCAGGGGCTCCGACAGTTCCCTGGCAGTAACTGAACGAGGGTTTGGTAGTCCGGACAGCCGAAGGGGGCTGTCCCCACAACCTGCATCCATCCTAAGCTGCAGCTTTGTTCCTTTTCTCGACCGGAAGTCCGGCTTCTTGCCAGGCGTCGAATCCCCCTATTACTGCCCAGACCTGGTCATATCCTCGTCGCTGAAGTTCTCGCGCCAAACTGGCGCTTGAGCCTTCGTCGGGTCAAGTGCAATAAGTGACAATCGGCTTGTTCTTAGGAATTCTTGGCAAATACTGTTCGAATCCCTCAAGTGGTACACGAATGGCGCTTTTCGCCATTACATCTGATCCCGCCCAGGCTTGCGGATTCCGGACATCAAGCACGGTGAAATCCTCGCCAGCTTGCATTCTGCGCCTCAATTCATCTGTGGTAATTTTCGGGCCTTCTGCCATGACTATCTCCTTAATTGACGCTAGGTAGATGCCGTGCACGACTTTCGGGCTGTGCCATGCCGGGTCAGAAACTATCAGCTACTCACATGTGCAGGTCTGCGATTTCCTGAACTTTCCCACAGGAGTTCTGGAGTATACTGCGCTCAAGAGTTCAACTTTTTCTCCTTAGGAATTGGTAATCATGAGCTTAAGAATGGCGGAAGAGGTATCCACGCAGGTTCCGGCAGACGATTTTCAGGCCCTCGAAGACAAAATCTATCGCACTATTGACCTATACAAGTCCGCTCAGGAGGCGCGCAACACGGCAGAACGTGACGTGAAGCGCTTGCGGGAACAGCTTGAGGAGCGGGAAGAAGAAGTCGAAAGCTTGCGGCGAGAGACGGTCGGTTTGCGCAAGGAGCGGGAAGACATTCGGGCGCGGGTCGAAAAGATGCTTTCGCACATCGACCACATTACGCAAGAGCAAGCGGCAAGCTGAGTCCACGGAAACGAACATGGCTACTGCCACCAAACATCCGCCTGTTCAGGAAGCCGGCAACACGAGTGTGCGGGTCGAAATCTTCGACCAGGCATATAACCTGCGCGGAACCGATCCGGAGTACATCCTGAAGCTTGCGGAGTACGTCGATAGCAAAATGCGAGCGGTGGCCGACCAGACCCACACGGTTGATAGCTCACGGCTAGCTGTTCTGGCGGCTCTGAACATTGCCGACGAGTATCACTTGCTCAAGAGCAAGCAGGACGGCGGAATGTCAGACTCTTCAAAGCGCGCGCGCCGCTTGCTGGATGCTCTGGACGAAGTGCTTGACGCGCGTCGCACCGGATAACTTTTCATTTCTGAAATGAGGCTTCACCGCCCTTCCTGGCTATCGACGTAAGAACCAGTTCTGCCTTCATTCCTTTTTGTTTCAGGTGATTCGCCACTCTTTCGGCAGTTTTCCCGGTCGGGACATTCGCGTCAAGAAACATCAGAACCGAAGGTCCGGCACCACTTAAAACCGCGCCAAGGATTCCCTTCTCCTTCGGAAACTCTCGCAGTGCTGGGAGCAGCGGGCAGAGCGGTGCCCGGTACGGCTCATGAATACGGTCATTGAGAGCAGACGCCAGCAGTTTACGATCGCCCTGGAAGAAAGCAGACAGCAGCAGCAGGGAGTGTTGAATGTTGCTTATTACATCGTGGCGAGAGTAGTGACGTGGCAAAACTTCACGGGCTTTTTCTGTGGAGAGACTCTCGTCGGGAATTGCAAGCAATAATGGCCACTTCCCTTTCGGCAAAAAACGCGCCACTTGAGCTTCCCCACCGCTCGCCATTCGCGAAACAGTCACGCCGCCCATCCAACAGGCAGCGGCGTTGTCGGAGTGACGTTCGCGACGCGCCGCCTCGCCGATGATGTGGTCGCTGTTCCACCGCAGCTTCCCAAAATGAACAGCAAGCGCGATGCCTGCCAGCCTGGCTGCGGCAGAAGAGCCGCAGCCTTTGCCAATGGGGAAATCATTCTTAATTTCAAGTGACAGCGGAATGATGGGTTTGACTTCTGCCTGCAATATCTCGCGATAGGTGGTCAGGATCAGGTGATTTTCAACTTGCCCGCAAATTTGCTGATCTCGGCCGGTCGCCGTGATGGCAAATTCTCTGGTTTTGACGGCTCTGACCTTGAGCGACAAATCCAGCGCCAGTGCTGCGGTATCAAACGCCGGACCTAAGTTCGCAGAAGTCGCTGGAAGTACGAGGTTGAAGTTATTCATGTCTGGTTTTTGAACTTGCCGTTCGATTCCTTCGTGTACCTTTGTGCCCTTCGTGGTTAGAGTTTTAGATTCATTAACCACAAAGGACACAAAGGTGCACGGAGGAAGAACTATTTCTCCGCGGACTTGAGCAATTCAATTACAGCATCCACGCTGGGCTCCAAAATTAGCGGAGCACGCTGATTGGACTTCAACTCGCGGCCTTCAGGTCCTGGAAACTCCGTGAACAGATCTCCGCGATGAAATTTTAGAGTGAACTCCGAATCTTTAAGAAGATGGCCAGTAAGCACGAGAACAACAGATTCGCTTGGTTTCACGAATCCATTTTTCACCAGTTTTTTGAGTCCGGCCAAAGTCACAGCCGAAGCCGGTTCGCAACCGATGCCTTCTGCTCCGATCTCGGCTTTTGCGATGGCCATCTCAATTTCACTCACCTGCTCTACAGTGCCTTCGCTTTCGTTGATCACGCGCAAAGCCTTTTTCCAGGATGCCGGATTGCCGATCCGAATTGCAGTGGCCATGGTTTCTGCGTGAACCGGAATAAGCGCTTCGCCGCCATTTTCACGGATGGTCCGCACGAGAGGGTTTGCGCCCTCCGCCTGAATGACCGATATTTTCGGCAATCGCGAGACAAATCCGAGCTGCTTCATTTCGCGCAGCGCCTTGCCGATTGCTGAAGAATTAGCCAGATTCCCCCCCGGAACAATGATGTGGTCAGGAACGTGCCAGTCGAAATGTTCCAGCAGTTCGAACGCGATGGTTTTTTGCCCTTCTACGCGATACGGATTTACCGAGTTGAGCAAATACACTGGCATGCGCTCTACCACTTCGTTCAAAACGCGAACGCAACCATCGAAATCAGTTTTGAGCTGGCAAGTAATCGCGCCATAGTCAAGGGACTGTGAGAGTTTGCTCCAGGAAATTTTCCCGTCTGGGATCAGCACCAGACTATGCAAGCCGCCACGCGCCGCATACGCCGCCATCGATGCGGAAGTATTCCCAGTCGAAGCGCAGGCTACCCAGCGGTATCCGGCTTGCCGCGCGAATGACGCCGCGACGGTCATGCCCGTGTCTTTGAAGGACCCGGTCGGATTCATGCCCTGATGCTTGGCAAAAAGCTGCGTAATTCCAGCGGCGCGCGCGCAGTGCGGCAATTCGTAAACCGGAGTGTTTCCTTCTTTAATGGTGATAATCTGCGGCTGGGGGATCTCGGGAAGGATTTCCCGGAAGCGCCAGACCCCGCTCTGGTCAACCGGATCAAGCGAAGAGCGGCGAGCAAGCCAGAGTTTCTTTAACGAAGACACGGAAAGCCCGCCGGGTCCACGGTCATCCCAGCCTGGGTAAATAATTTCCAGCAAATCGCGGCAATGCTCGCAGCGAAAGCGATCGGGCAGGGCCGTGCGCCCGCATCCGATGCAGCGCAGTTGCGAGACACTTGTGCGCGCTTTAGTGGCTTGTTCGCTCATTGCAGGAATCATAAGGATAGCAGAGTGATCCTGGGGCAGCGCCGTAGCGGCTGTCGTTTATTTGCGAAGGTAGTTATCGGTTTTGTTGATCCAATCGGCGCGCGGAGGATTAAAGATGTCGAGATCAACCGTGTCTTCCATGGCCTCCGCTTTATGCGGCATATTTGGCGGGATGGTGAGCACCTCGCCGGCGCGGACCACAATTTCTTTTCCGTCGATGTAAAACTTTAATGCGCCTTCGAGAATATAGCTGAGTTGTTCGTTCACATGGCTGTGGAGCGGAACAATGCATCCTTTTTTGAGCAACACTCGGGCAAGCATGACCTGATGGCCAACTATCAATTGCCTTCCCAGCAGAGGGTTCATGGCTTCAATTTCAACATCATTCCAGGATAAATACTGCAAACTTGCGGTCGAGGCGCCTGTTGCGCGAACCGTGTTCTTCAAGGCATTTGGTTTCACAGTTGCAGATTTTGCCTTTGCAGTTTTTCGCGATGCACTTTTCTTCTTCGCTGCGCTCATAAGCCCTTGTAAGCTCCTCCATCCACCAATATCGTCTGCCCGGTAATGTATGACGCGCGTTCAGACGCCAGCCAAACGATCGTGTCCGCAACTTCTTTAGCCTCGGCAATCCGTTTCAATGCGGAATCACTCGCCCATGCCGCAAAAATTTCGTCTTCAGTTTTGTTTTGTGAGGCCGACCTTACGCGCGCCAGTTCCTTCAATCGATCGGTTGCGGTGTAACCCGGCCCGACATTGTTCACCAGAATGCCGTCTTTGCCGAATTCATTCGCCAGGCTTTTCACCAGTCCAACCACTCCGGCGCGCACCGCATTTGAGAGAACGAGATCGGGCACTGGCTGCTTGGTCGAGACGGAAGTCAAGGTAATAATTCTGCCCCAGCGTTTCCGTTGCATGTGAGGGATAACTTCACGCGCAAAATACACCGTGCTCATGAGATTCGCGTCAATTGCTTTTCGCCAATCTTCGATGCTGGCCGCCAGAAACCCCTTGGCTGGCGGCCCGCCGGCATTGGTCACGCAGATATCAACTGAGCCGAATTTGTCGGCCACAGCCTCGACAAAGTTATGCACCGCTGCCGCATCGGTCACATCAAAAGCCTGCGTGAAAACTTCAGCGCTAGATTGTTTGCGAACCTCCTGCGCGGCGGCTTCCAGCTTTTCGCGCGTACGGGCGCACATCGCAACCAGGCATCCTTCAGCGGCAAAGGCGGCGGCAGTTTCCCGCCCGATCCCCTGGCTGGAAGCGGCTACAATCGCAACTCGGCCTCGCAGACCGGTTTCCATAGGTGCAGAAAATTATATGCCGATGGCCGAATTCAGTGGCTTGCCGAGCCCGCCAGCGAAAGCTACTCTATGAGGTTGCAACCTAGAAGGGAGCGGTCATGAAGCGTCACCGATTCCATCCTGAAACAGAATCTGTTCACGGCAACAAGGACTTCGAAAAGCGTAACGCGCCTATGGCGCAGCCGATTTATCAGACTTCCACATTTCAGGTCACGGACTCCGATCAGCAACTGCGCGCAACCAGCACAGATATGTTTTACACGCGTTACGGGAATCCCACCCATACCGCGGTCGAGAGCACGATCGCCCAACTCGAAAGCGCAGATGCGGCTTTGCTGTTTGCCTCGGGAATGAATGCGATCACCACCAGCATTCTTGCGCTGGTTAAAAGCGGAGATCATATCGTCGCCCAGCGCGATATTTATGGCGGCGTCACCAAATTTCTTTCCACATGGTTGCCGAAGCTGGGCATTGAAACTACATTCGTCGACACCACGGATTACAATCAGCACGTTCGCGCCATTCGCCCGAATACAAAATTGCTTTACCTGGAAACGCCGACCAACCCTACGCTACGAGTCGTCGATATTCGGAAAGCAGTGGCGATTGCACGCGAACATAAACTCATTTCCATGATCGACAGCACCTTCGCCACGCCGATCAATACCCGTCCGGCGGAGTTCGGCATCGACTTGGTCCTTCACTCGGGAACGAAATACTTCGGCGGACATACTGATTTAATTTGTGGCGTAGCCGCTGGCCGTCGCGATCTGATCGACCAGATTCGCGGAACCCGCACGACTCTCGGCGGCTCGATGGATCCACACGCGGCTTTTCTCTTACTTCGCGGCATCAAGACTCTCGCCGTCCGCGTCGAGCGGCAAAATGAAAGCGCTCTGCGCATCGCAGAGTTTCTGTCACAGCACGCGAAAGTCCGATCGGTGAATTATCCGTTCTTGAAAGATCACCCGCAGCGCGCCTTGGCGATTGAACAAATGAAAGGCGGAGGCGGTGTGCTCAGCTTCGAGGTAGAAGGCTCAGGCGATGACGCGAAAAAAGTCAGCGAATCAATGCGGCTCTTTGCGCTTGCGCCAAGCCTGGGCGGAGTCGAGTCACTGGTTTCGTTACCGGTGCTGACGTCGCATGCGATGATTTCCCCCGAACACCGCAAGCAAATGGGCGTCACCGAGCAGATGATTCGTCTATCGGTGGGGATTGAGAATGTGAATGACCTTATTGCCGATCTTGATCAGGCGCTGGCGGCAGTGGTTCCCGATCCGCAGCATGTTGCCGTTGGATAAAACACAATGCGAATAACGCAGGGAAGCGGCTTTCAAACCGCTTCCTGCAAGTCATTTGTCAGAAGGTAAACCTCGCTCCAAATTGGAATTGGCGCGGGGTGTTGAGAGTGCTACCGATAGCGCCGAATGGCTGGCCGCCAGTTGATGTCAGGCTTTGTCTGCTGGGGGTTCAAACTGCGCGGTGTTGAAGAGATTGTACGAGGAGATGTCGAAACGCAGCGCTTTGCTCTCCGTAATTTTGAACGTCTTGTAAATGGAGACGTCCAGATTGTGCGCGCCCTGTGTGCGAACGTTGTCTAGATAAGCCGGAGCAGTTCCCGGAATGAAGGGGCTGGCGGGGGAGGCGAAACAACTGTTGTTCACCCACTCCGCAGCTGATCTGTGAAATCCACTCGACGGATTGCAGACAAGATCGGCCCGCTGAGTGAAGTAAGAGGTAGCCGCTCCCACTGTCGGCGACGCGATGGGTACACCAGTTCCCACATAGAGTATGAAATTCGTAGTCCAGCCGCCCAGAATAGCGTCTGACACACCATTCAGGTTCACCATCTGTCCCTTGCCGACCGGCAGGTCATAGGACGCAGACCCCGTGAACGAATATTTGACATCCTGAGGACCGATCGAGTGCTCAAAACGCAGATCTCTCCAGTCCTGAGCAGTACCCTGGTGAGTGCCGACGAAAAACAGCGGAGGATTCCCATCGTCGGTCATGATTTTTCCGCAAGTAAAAGTGGCGAGTGTAGTGAAGTGCCCCGTCAGCCGCTTCTGCACCTTGGTCTGCGGCGCCGGCAAAGCCGGACTGGCTGGCGGTCACCTGATACGTGCCGGGATTCAGTGAGATGAACGCATACAAACCGGCCGCGGTAGTGACCGTGTGCTGCTTCACTCCAGTCGCCTTGTTCAGCAGTGTGACTTGCGCCCCGGAAATAACTGCGCCCGCTCGGGTCGGTAACGGTGCCGCTGATGCTGCCTCTACCGGCCTGAGCGAATGCTGCCACTCCAACCAAAAGAATAAAAAAACATGCACAGACGCGCGATAGCGCGCTTCCTGAGTTCAAAATCCATGAATGCATAATGCCTCCTTTCACCATTAGCGATTCTGGACCTTATGCTCCCAAGGCAACAATAAAGTCGATGGCGCATGCCACGCAGATCGGCGTAGCCCTTTCTACCTCAGGAGTCCAAATCGGTTATTAAAACGTGACATTTCGCGTGGAATCGCGAACCACCAACTCAGGAACCAGCTTACGATGTTGGGCGACGATTTTGCGTTTCTCCTGCACGGCGGTGATGCCTTCAGAAACAATGGTGACGGCCATCTTGCCCATCTCTGCCATTGGCTGACGGACGGTGGTCAATGCCGGCGTAAGCAGGTTGGAATGGGCGACGTCATCGAACCCGATCACCGAACACTGCTCCGGCACCTTTATCCCGGCTTTACTTAAAGCCCGAACTGCACCCAGCGCCGTCATATCATCAAACGCCATCAGCGCAGTAAATGGCCGTTTCTGACGCACCAGATTTTCTGTCAGTCTGTAACCCGCTTCGAAGCTGGCAATAGGATCGCTCGATTCCGGCAGATCAAGCACCAAGGCAGGGTCGATTTCGAGGTCGTGGGCTTTGGCGAAATTACGAACGCCCTTCCAGCGCGGCGCCGTGTCAGTGATGCGCTTTGGTCCGCGAATAAAAGCGATTTGCCGATGCCCGAGCGAGAACAGGTGTTCGACGGCCGCATGTGCTCCCAGTTCATTATCGACAGTTACCGAACTGATGGATCCGGCCTCCAATTCGCGGCCTATCATTGCGGTCGGCAGGTTGGCTTTTTCCAGGTCGCCGAGCACATCGATCTCGACAAACAGCCAGTTCGCGACCACGATCAGAGCTTCAACCCGGCGATCGAGCAGCATTTCAAGATAGCGTTCAAAGCGGCTACGTTCGTTATGCACGTCGGTGAGAATCGGCAGAAACGAGGCTTGATATAGGGTACTCTCAATGCCGCGCAAGATCGGCGTGCAGTAAGGATCGGTCATGTCGAAGACCATGACTCCGACGGTGTGACTGCGCTGGTTTCGCAATGAACGCGCAAAGACGTTTGGACGGTAACCAAGCTTCTTGGCGGCGCGTTCAATTCTTTTTTTTGTGGTATCAGGAATGTAGCGGGCGAGAGGTGCGTTGTTGAGGACAATTGAAACCGTAGTGGACGAGAAACCGCTCTCCTTCGCCACTTCGCGAATCGTTACCACGATCGGCCTGCCTTGTGCGCCCGGGGCTTGAATTTGCTGTCTCCGCTGGCGGACACTACAGCAGAGACTCGCATCAGTGTCAAGCATTTCGCGAAATCCCGCTGTCTTTACCTGTAACCTATTGCTTATGGCCGGGCTAATGTTTTCGGTCGCCCTGAATTCCGCAAACTCGCAGAAGGCACCCGAAAACCTGACGGCGCCCGACACAAAAAGCGATCCGCGGGCGATTTTTGAACGGGGCCAAGCTGCTCTGCAACAAGGACATCTGTCGGAAGCCGCAGCATCATTTCGCAACGTTTTGGCTTTGGATCCGAATTCGACCCCGGCCTACGCCAACCTTGGCGTGGTTTATATGCGTGAGAAACATTGGAAATCTGCGCTGGCAATGTTGCAAAAGGCCGAGCAGCTGTCTCCGGGCATTCCTGGGATCAAGCTCAATATTGGCCTGGCATATTATCGGCAAAACAAGTTTCAGGCAGCCATTCCGGCCTTCGAGTCAGTGGTGCGCAGTTCTCCCTCGTCGGCGCAAGCGCGTTATCTGTTGGGCCTTTGTTATTTTTTTACCCAAAATTATTCCTCAGCAATGAACGCGCTGGAACCGTTGCAGGAACAGGAGTCGAATGACCTGAATTTTCTCTATGTCCTGGCGATCTCAGCCTGGAAGTCGAAGCAGCCGGAATTGGAGCAGCGCACCATGGCTCGACTGATTGAAGTTGGTGGCGACAGCCCAGAGTTTCACCTGCTTATGGGGAAAGCCCACTTTAATCGCGAAGAATACGATGATGCCATCAAGGAATTAAAACTGGCTGCACAGGCTTCGCCGAAGCTGCCGTTTGTGCATTTTTATCTAGGCCTTGCTGAAATGAAGAAGCAGAACTTCGACAAGGCCCGGGCAGAGTTCCTGAAGGATGCTGAAATCGAGCCCGACGTTTCGTACAACTACGATCAGCTCGGAGTGATCGCGGCCAACCAGCAACACCTTGAAGAAGCTGAACAATATTTCGCTAAAGCATTGCGCCTCGACCCCAACCTGGCAAGTTCCCGTTACCAACTGGCTCGAGTGTTGCAGAACGAGGGCGAATACGCCAAAGCTCTGCCCGAGGCGGATGCGGCGTTAAAGCTTGAGCCTGACAATGCGAGCGTCCATTACCTCCGCGGACAGATCCTGCAACATCTCAACCGGACGGAAGAAGCGAAGTCTGAAATGCAAAAAGCCGCTGGAATTTCCAACCAAGCGCGGGCGCAACGGGAGAAAGAACTGGAAAATCCCGATCCGGACTTGCGGCAATCGCCCGAACCCTAGCGATTTTTGTTACACTTACGTCGTTTTTCAGCCCACTCCAGCAACGGACACCTCATCCAATGTAAGCCTCGGACCCGGAGGTCCTCATGAAACGAGCATTGAAAATTATCGGCATCGTAATCGCAATCTTGATCGTGATCGTCCTAGTGCTGCCTTTCGTGGTGAACGTGAATGACTACCGACCGCGAATCGAAGCCGAACTCACGACCGCGCTGGGTCGCAATGTTACGCTCGGAAACCTGAGTCTCTCGCTGTGGTCGGGAAGCCTGGCTGCGGATAATATCGCGATTGCCGACGATCCTTCATTCAGCAGCTCGCCTTTCATCAAAGCGCAGGCGCTGAAGGTTGGCGTTGAAATAGTGCCTTTGATTTTCTCGAAGACTCTGCACATTACCGAGCTCACACTTTCGCAGCCGCAGGTGAATCTTTTGCGTGACCGCAGCGGCAAGTGGAATTTTTCGAGCATAGGCACGGCCAGTCCGGCAAAGAAGACGGGAGCAACTCCGCCATCGAGCGCCGGACAAGCGCCGCCTCCATCCGGAGCAGAGGCCACAAAGAGATCACCTTCAACCCCGGAAAATCCCAAGGAAGCTTCGAATCCGAAGTCTGAATCGTCGATAGAACAGAATTTATCAGTGGGAAAATTAAGCATTCAGGATGGCCAAGTCTCGATTGCTGACACCGCCAAACCCAGCAAGCCGCACATTTACAAGAACGTAAACCTCACGGTGAAGAATTTCTCCTTCAGCTCTCAATTCCCTTTTACCTTGACCGCAGACTTACCCGGCGGCGGAAACATCAATCTTGACGGCACCGCCGGACCGGTCAATCCCAGCGACGCGTCGATCACTCCGCTTCAGGCGAAACTCGATGTGAAAGGGTTCGACGTCGGCGCATCAGGGTTTATCGACCCCAGCTCTGGCATTTCCGGCGTCGCCAGTTTTAATGGGACGGTGAATTCCAACGGTACTCAGGCGAAGAGTGATGGCAATGCCACCATCGACCGGCTCAAAGTCTCGCCAAAAGGCTCTCCTGCTCAACGCTCGGTCGCGTTGAAGTACCAAACAACCTATGAACTGCAAAAGCAAACCGGCCAGCTTCAGGCTGATGTGATGGTTGGAAAAGCGGTGGCCAAACTTAGTGGTACTTACGACCTTCACGGCGACTCGCCCGTGCTTAACATGAAGCTGAATGCGGACAATATGCCAGTAGACGATCTTGAAACCCTGCTTCCAGCTTTGGGCGTAACGCTACCCGCAGGATCTTCTCTGCAAGGAGGAACTCTGTCCGCTGATATGACCGTGAACGGCCCGGTCGAGAAATTGGTCATCACGGGTCCGGTAAAGCTTGCCAATACCAAACTACATGGGTTCGATATGGGATCGAAGATGTCCGCTATATCTATGCTTAGCGGCGTGAAAACCGGGCCAGATACTACGATCCAGACCTTCAGCACTAACGTGCATGTTGCGCCATCTGGCATTCAGACCAGTAACGTGAATCTGGTGGTCCCTTCGCTAGGCACAGTTACTGGAGATGGCACGGTAAGCGCGGCAAACGCCCTGGATTACAAGATGAAGGCCGACCTGAACGGAACCGCGGTCAGTTCGGTATCAGCATTGGCAGGATTGGGCGGCAAGGGCGCCAGCGTTCCATTTTTTATCCAGGGTACGGCGTCGGATCCTAATTTCGTTCCCGACGTTAAGGGCATGCTGAGTAGCGGCCTCGGAAAAGGGCTCGGCAAGAATTTAGGTTCGCAAGTCCCGGGTGGACAAAATGCTCAAGGCGTTGTGAATGCAATTGGCGGGCTGTTCGGCAAGAAGAAAAAGCCGCAGTAGTTCAGTGCGGTTGATCGTGTAGCCCCGGACGTCGGCGTCCGGGTGGGCGGGCGTGGACGCCCGCCGCTACACGGTTACTTAACAGTGGTGCTCGCGAAAGGGCAGCCCACGAGCGAAGCCGAAGGCGCGGGGACTTTGGGCTTATTCGGAAGGACTGCGCCCCGACTTTTCTCGGAATGTCTCGACCAACGAACGACCCTGCATGGTCTCGGGGATTTCGTAGCCCGCCAGATCAAGCAATGTAGGCGCGATATCCAGCAAACGTGCGCCTTGGTATTCGCCGATTGCAGGAAACATCGGCGCCTTAAGAATGAACATTCCGTATTGCGCGTGGTTGCAGCTGTCAGGTCCGGTATCATTTTCCTGAACGTGAACGGCGTCGTGCCCAACGCTGCCGATGGAACGCCAGAGAAGGCCCCCGAAGTGAACAATCAGGTCAGGCGCTACGTTGCGGACATACTTATAGATTTGTTGTGGCTTGAATACCAGGGAATTGAGCGGTCCACCTCTGTCATCAGTTAGCTTCTCGAACCTCGCCTTCATTTCCTCCTGGAAAGATTCATATTCGCCGGGCGGAATCATTCCATTCGGCTCGCGGCCCTGTACATTAAAAAAAACTCGCGCATAGTATCCGCCTTCGCTCCAGACTCGCGTCTTGTCCCAGTTCACGTTGAGCTGATCGAAAGGAGTAATGGCCTTCGGGTATTCGTTCAGCACCAGCAGGCCTTCCTTTATCAGCCACTCGTTGACCGCGATGCCACCGTCGAGACGCTGAGCCCCATGGTCAGACACGACAAGCACGATCGTGTCTTTATCGAGGAGTTCCAGCGCCTTTCCTATCTGTTGATCCAGCCATAAATAATATTCAGGAATCGCGTTCTGGTACGGATTGCCAGGTTCGAACTGAACGTGCTTTTCATCGAAATAATTCCAGAAGCCGTGGTGCATGCGGTCGAGACCGATATCGACGAAATGGAAGTAATCCCATTGCTGTTCTTTCATCAGCCAGTGCACGACCCGCCATTGCTTCTGGCTCATGCGAAAAATTTCGTCTTTCAGCCAATCTTTTCGTTCGGTGCGGAAATTTTTTACGTCCCCCGGATACTCGCCGACCAGTTCATTAATTTTGGCTTTGAAATTTAGCGGATGCGTAAAATCGTTCTTTGTCGTGTCGGGAGTGAGAAAACATCCAATGCTGATGCCATTGATCCGTCGTGGAGGATAATTCGGCGGCACGCCTACGATGATCGACCTTCTGCCTTCACGTCCCAGATGGTCCCAGATCGCCAGCGCCTTGATTGAGGCTGAGTTCGCGAATCCAAGTTTGTCATAGGAGTGATCAACCCGATTGCGAAAGCCATACACGCC
>Ga0070735_10001554_pt1 | contig 22012 bp, 20 predicted proteins | sample Coa_R1_FD_66443 | JGI IMG/M metagenome (GOLD analysis project Ga0070735, IMG submission 66443) | Surface soil microbial communities from Centralia Pennsylvania, which are recovering from an underground coalmine fire - Coalmine... | ecosystem: Environmental > Terrestrial > Soil > Unclassified ...
GCCCGCCAGCACCTCAGCCCTTCCCTGACTGTCAGGGAAGAACCCGGTCTGTACCCACTGTACCCCTTGAGCGAGACCGCGCCTTGCGCGCCCTGTCGTGCGGCCTCCCTACCGTCCAATCCCGAACGAGAACGGATACTGCGCTTGCGAGACGCCATCGCTCGCTGGGAAGTGCCACGTCCGTACCTGGCGCTGCACGCACCCCTCGACCCGCGCGTTGTGAATCGTCGAGCCGGCGACGTTGACGCTCGTCACGCCTCCACCCGAGTCGATCGTCCACGCGATGGTGACGCCGCCCCGCAGGGTTGGGTCCTTCTGGGCCTCGATCTCGTAGCAGGCCTGCAGCGCGCCCTTGTGAGCAAGGACCACGCGTCGGATCTGCTCCGCGCTGAGCCCCCCGTGCGCGGCCACCCCGCCGCCCCCGCCCTGAAGGCCGTGCTCGCCGGGCCCCCCGTTGCCGGTGCCGTTGCCGGTTCCCCCGCCGCCGCCGCTTCCACCGTTGCCGAAACCCCCGCTCCCGCGCCCTCCCGGACCCCCGGATCCGGTTCCGAAACCCCCTCCGATGCCGGGACCCCAACCCGTGTTGAGGGTCCCGGAGCCGAACATCACGCCCGCCCCGGTCCCGCCCCCGCCCGAGCCCGTCCCCCGCAAGCCCGTCCCCGGTCCGCTCCCGAGAACGACGTTGCTCGAGTTCAGCCCGCCCAGCGCATCGGCCACGGTCGCGATCTCCGACAGAGTTTTCTTGATCTCCGTGCCGGTGTCGGCGAGCGCCTCGCTGAGACCCCCGTACTTGGTCGTCGGCGTGATCTCGCCCGGGAGCTCGCTGTGGTCTTCCTTACCGTTCAGACCGGCTTTGCCCTCCTTGCCGAGGATCTTCTGCCCGCCGCCCTGTTTCTTCGTGTCCTTCGCACCTGGATCTTTGACGCCTTTGCCGCCGCTGTCCTGTTTCGGACCGGCCGCCGGCGGCTCCATCTCGGGCAGGACGCGTTTCAGGCCGAAGCGCGCCGCGTACTCCTCGGGGCTCACGAGCTCCGGCGGTAGGCGGTAGTCGTCGGGCGTCCAGTTGACGATGAGCAAGCCGATGATGCCGAGGTGAAGGACGATGCTCGAGAACTGCGAGAGGCCGACGAGCGGATCGTCGAGCCACAGAAGGCGCAGGAGGGACGCCAGGGGCGCGAGCCAAGAACGCTTGCGTTTCACGAGCGGCGGGGCAGGCGCGGTGTACTGGAAGAACACCGAGAAGAGGCCGTACTGAATGAGGCCGTAATCGCCCGGCACGACGGGCACCGGCCCCGTCGCCTGCCCGAGGCCGGCCACGTTCTCCTCGCGTCCTCGCAGGATGAGGACCCCGCTGAGCGCGCCCCGCGCGTCGAGCTCCCAACCGTTGCCCACCGCACGAAGGGGCGCGCCCGAGGCGGAGAGGCCGTCCGGCAGCGCGGCGAGCGCGCCCCGCGCCTCGCCGAGCAAACAGTCCTGCCCGGGCTCGAGCAGCTGAACGCCGATGATGGTCGTGCCCCACGTCGCTGCCACGCGGAGCACGTTGGCGGGCGCTGCGGCGGGCGCCGTCAAAAGGACGGCTCCTTTCGCGTCTCGGACATTTCGCGCATGAAGGTCCGATGGCCGAGGTCCCCGGCCGCGAATTCGGCGCGGACGCGGCGCAAGAAGTACACGAGCTGCGGGCTCTTGAGACGGCCCTCGATGTCGAGCTCACTGAACTTGAACACGTGCGTGCCGCCGTCGAGGGTCTTCGATTCGACCACGCCCGCGTCGAGCTGCCCGTTGGCGGCGGGGAGCGTCGTCGGCTGGGCGGGCGCAAGGGCCGCCGGACCGCTCGGCGTGGGAGCCGCGGCGTCGGGCGCCGTCGTCGGCCGGTGAGCGGGCGCGCGCGGCGCGGGGTGAGGCTTCGCTGCCGCGGGTGGCCTCTGCGCTCGCGCGACCTCGCCCGGCGCGAGCAGCACGAACGCGACGGGAGCCGCCATCGCCACGGCGGCCACGATGCGACGAGAACGCATTCGACCTCGATTGTACCTTTCCTCGTCGGGCGTGTCGTCCGTTGACTCGCTACTTCTTTCGCGACGCGGGCGCAGGCGCGGCGGCGGGGGTCGCGGCGCTCGCCGCGGCGGGAAGCGGGGCCGGCGCCCCCGTGGGAGACGCGGCCGCGCTCGCAGAGACGTACCTGTCCGCCTCCGCGCGCAGAGGGTGGTCGCTCGGCGTCTCGACCAAGAACCGCTTGAAGTAGGGCGCCGCCTCCGACGGCTTCTTCAAGAAATCCGCGTAGAGCACGCCGAGGTTGAAGAGCGCGCTCGTGTCGTGCGGGTCGGCGGCGAGGACCTTGTCGAGCAGCGCGCGGGCCTCGTCGAGCTTCTGCGGGTGCTGCGCGCTCGCCTCTCCACGCAAGGCCGCCGCAAGACCCACTTGCGCCTCCGCGTCGTCCGGCGACACCTTCAGAATCTCGCGATACTGCTCCTCGGCCTTCGCGTACGCGCCTGCCCGGAGCAGCACGACGCCCATGTTGAGGCGAGAGGTCGTGTCGTGCGGGTCCGCCTGTGCGGCCTTGCGGAACTCGGCGAACGCCTCGGCGTCGTCGCCGTTCGCCAGGTCGAGCAGGCCCATCGCCCGGTGGGCCACCGCGCTGTTCGGGCTCGCGTCGAGCGCTTGCTTGGCCAGGAGAGCGGCCGCCTCCTTCTCGCCCTTCGCCAGGTGCGCGAGCGAGAGCTCGGCGAGCGCCGACGAGTCCGCCGGTTTGCGGACGAGCACCTCGCGCGCCTCCGCGATGGCCTTGTCGATCTGGCCGCTCTCGCGCAGCGCCGCCACGTACAGCGTCCGCGCTTCGACCGCGGCGGGACGATCTTTCACGAAGTCCGCGAGGCTGTCGGCCGCGAGGCGTGCCTCTCCGCGGCGTCGGCGCACCTCGGCCAGTGCGACCGCGACGTCCTGCGACTCCGGAGCCAGCTTGGTGGCCTGCGCGAGCTGCTCCTCCGCGCCGGCCAAGTCTCCCGAGCCCGCCTGCACGACGCCGAGATCGAAGCGCGCCTCCCAGAGATTCGCGTCGAGGGCCAATGCCTCCCGGAGCAAGGCCGCCGCCCGCTCGCGCTGCCCGTCTTTGGCCGCCTGAACGCCCTGAACCATCCGGCTGACAGCGACCGGGTTGGCCGGCGGCAAGGTCACGGACTTCGCCTGCGGCGCGGCCGTCGGATGCGAGCACCCCGTAACCAGCGCGGCAGGTCCCGCGACAAGCAGCGCGGCCGACAACGCGAGCGCGCGGGCCCTCACCGCTTGCCCCCGGGCGCCGTGACGCCGGCCGGTGCGGGAGCGGCGGCGGCCACGGGACGGTTCGGCGCCTCGATGAGCCCTGGAAGCGGAAGCGGCCCCTGGGACCGGACCTCGAAGCCCGTCTCCTTGAAGGGCGGGTAGAGCTCGCTGTTCAGGCGGCCCAACGCCTCGCGCATCTTGGCCGTCCACTGGTTGTAGATGCCGAGGCTCGCCGCCTTTTGCCAGCCGTTCTCGTACGCGTCCAGACTCCGCTCCTCCATCGGCACGGCGAACTCTTCGATCTGCGCCTGGTAGTCGGCCTTCTGGTCGTCGGTCTTCACCTCGGGGGGGACCGGGGAGTCGCGCAAGGCCTTCGCGAAGGCTTCGTAGACGTGGCCGATCTGGTAGAGCGCGGCGGTGGTCCACTCGGCGACCCCCAGCGAGACGCAGTCGAGGAACACCTTGGCCGCCTCCTTGAGCAGGTCCGTCTTCTGCTTCAGGCGCGCCTTGAGCTGCTTGACGTCGCCCTGGATCTGGATCTGCTCGAACCGCGCGAGGACCCGCTCCCCTTCCATGTAACGCGCGTGAGCAGCGGCGTACTTGCCCTCGGCGCCGAGGTCTCGCGCGTGGCGTGTTCCGAGCGTGACGGCCTCCTCGAGCGAGGCGGCCGCGCCGCGCTCGTCGCCGCCCTTGATCTGCGCCTGGGCGAGAAGGACAAGACCCTGCGCCCGATGATCCAGGTTCTTGGCGTGCGAGAGGTAGCGCTTGTAGAGCTCCGCGGCGTCCCTGGCGCGCCCGGCGTTTTGCTGGGCGCGGCCCATCTGGAACGCGACCTCGTCCGCCTCGGCGGCGGTCGGGTAGGCCGCGAGGAACTTGGTGCCGTCGGCGAGCGCCCGGTCGTGCTCACCCGTGGCCTCGCGCAACACCACCGCGTTGTACGCAGCGTCCTTCTCGTGCTCGAACTTCGCGTAGTTCGGGTGCTCCCGGTCCCCGAGGGCCGCCATCTGTTCGGCGATGTCCGCCGCTTCCGCGAAGAGGCCCATGGCCTGGAGCGTCGTCGTCGCGATCCACGCGCCCGTCGGCGACTCGGGCCGGCCGCTGTACTGCGCGCCCATCGCGAGCCTCGCCCCCTCTTGGAGGGTCTTGGCGTCGCCCGCCAGCTTCGCCTCCTGCTCCGCGTTGACGCACGCCTGGGCAGCCCGTTGGTCGCGCGGAAACTCCTTGGCTGCGCGCAGGTAGGCCGACGCCGCCGCGGCGTGATCTCCCGCTGCGCCCTTCTGCTCGCCCTGCTTGAATACGGCCACGACGATGAGGGCGTCGAGTTTCTCCTGCGACTTGGCGGATGCGAAGCTCGGCAGTGCCTTGAGCCGTCGAGCCCACGTCTCGATGTTCTCGTAGTTCTTCGCCCGGTTGAACGACTCGAGGATGCTCTCGCCCGCGTCGTGCGCTTGCTCGCTGCTCGGGAATTTCTCGAGCAGCATTCCCCAGATCTTGACGGCCGCATCGTAGCTGCCGCTCTCGAACAAGAAGCGCCCCTGCCGGTAGAACATCGCCGGGAGCTGCGGATCGTTCGGGTAAAACTGAGCGTAGAGGTCGAGAGCCTCGGCGTACTTCTTGTCGGCCTCGCTCTCTTCCTGCTGCTTCTTGTCGCGCTTGGCGTCCATCTCGCGCGAAAGGGCGACGAGCGCGTTGTAGAGGGCGTCGTGCCGCATCGTCGCGAGCGCGCCCGTCCGCTCGGTCGCGGGAATCCCCTTGGCCGCGGCCAGGTAGTGGGTCGCCGCGTCGAGGTTCCGGTCGAGGCGGAAGAAGTCGATCTCCGCCAGGTTGAAATGCACCTCGTAGGACCTCGGGTCCTGAGCGAACTTGGACAGGTAGGCGTCGTAGAGGCCGGCGGCCCCCTCGAACTCGGCGCGGCTCGTCTTGTCCTTCTGCGCCTTGGCGTGCAGTGACGTCGCGTCCTCGCGGAGGGCGCGCTCGATCGCCGCCGCCGTGGCGGCGACGTTGGCGGCGTCCGCCTGCGTGCGCGACCACGGGCCGCCGGCTGTGTACTGCGCGATGGCCCGCTCGAACGTCGACTTGACGTGGGGCCAGTCCTCGATCGTCGCGTACCCCGCTGCGATCTGGAGCACCCAACGGCCGGCGTCCCTGCTCGTCGGCTCGAGCTTGAGCAAGAGCTCGTAGGCCTCGATCCCCCGCTCGTAATGGGCCTGGTCGTAGAACTGCTCCGCCAGCGCCCTCACGATCTTGCCGCTGAAGCGCTCGCCCCCGATCTTGGACAGGAAGTTGTAGAGATCCTGCGCCGTGTTCTTCTCGTCCTCGGTGAACACTTCGACGACGTACTTGAGCGCCTCGCCCTGGAGCTCGTCGAGCTGCCTGCGCTGCGCGGCGTTGACCCCCTTTGACCCCTGATCGGTCGCTTCGAAGACCCCGACGAAGCGCTTCGCCGCCTCGTCGTTGTTGCCGAGGCGCCAGTAGCACCAGGCGCTCTTGAAGAGCGCGAGCCCGTAGAGCGCGGGATCGATCTGACCCTTGTAGCCGAGCACCTTCTCGTACTCGGCGAGGGCACCGGCATAGTCGAAGCGCCCGTTGAAGATCGCCTCGGCCTTCGCCATGTGCGCGTCCGGGACGAACCGGCTCTTCGGGTAGTCGCGCAAGATCCGCTCGAAGCGTTCGCGCGCTTCGTCTTCCTTGCCCTGCTCGAACGCGAGGAACCCGTCGACGTAGAGCGCCAGGTCGTACTGCTCGAACCAGGGGTAGTCGCGCAGGACCCGCCCGAAGAGCTCGCGGGCGGACCGGTCGTCGAGCTCAGGCGCAGGTCCCCGCTGGTCGACCGGCTTCTTCTCCCATGCCTCGAAGCGCTCGACGAACCTCTCGCGCTCGTTCTCCCACTGAAGCTCTCCGAGGCGGACGAGGGCCTCGGGCATCTCGCGCGCCTCCCGCGGCGTCTCGACGACGAACTTGTTCAGGAGGTCCATCGCCTCGAGACGCAGCTTCTTCGTCTGAACGAGGTCCGCGTCGACGCGGGCGTCGAGGCGCGCTTGAAGCTGCTTTCGCAAGGCTTCCGGGATCTTGGGCCCACGGATGCCGGGTTGGCCGGACGAGCCTCCCTCCTTGACGACGCCGCGGCCCGGCGGGCGGATCGGGGTGGCGCCCGATACGTCGCGCTCGGCGGCGGGCCGTATCGACTCGGCAGACTCGGGTTTCTTTGCGTCAAGCGCGTTCGCTGGAATCACGCAAAGCGTCACGGCCGATAGGGTCGCAACGACGCTCGCTGCTCGGCGAACCCGTCCAGCGCCCGCCGTGGTCAACGCGGTGCGGGTGTAGGCAAACAAGGCTGTCATTTTAGCCTTTTGGAAAGACAAATGGCTTTGCTTCGCCGTTGCTACTCGCCTCAAGCATCGGCATAATCTCATGACCAGGATGTAACCGTGGGCAGAAACGTGCGCACCGCACGACGCCCAACGGTACTTGAGCCACGAAAAGGTAGAGGAGGATACGCACGATGCGCACGCGCAACGTGGGCCGTTTGATTTGCACGCTTGCCGTAGCGAGTATGACCGCTCTCACCGTCGTCTCCTGCGGGAGTTCGAACTTCGTGAGCACATACACGTCGCACGACGGCGGCGGGGACGTGAGCGTCGGCGGCGGCTACGACGGCACGTTCGCGTCGGACTCGCCCACCGGCCACGTGTGCATACCGAAGACGTGCGCGGACCTCGGTTACACGTGCGGCATGAACGGCGACGGCTGCGGCGGTCAGATCAACTGCAACACCGGCGAAGGTGGCGCACCGTGCCCGTATCCGCAGATCTGCGGCGGCGGAGGCAAGTACAGCCAGTGCGGCGGCGACATCACGAAGCTCGGCGACGGCGGTATCTGCACCCCGAAGACCTGCCAGGACTGGGGCTACACGTGCGGCGCGGCCGGCGACGGCTGCGGCAACCCGCTCGATTGCAACGTGGCTACGGACTCGGGCTCACCGTGCCCGGCCGGCGAGTTCTGCGGCGGCGGTGGCTTCAACAAGTGCGGCAACCCCACCTCGAGCGACGGCGGGCCGCCTCCGACGTGCATGCCCAAGACGTGTCAGTCGCTCGGCTACGAGTGCGGCCCCGCGGGCGACGGATGCAACAACGCCCTCAACTGCGGCACGTGCCCCACGGGTCAGGTCTGCGGCCTGGGTGGACCCTTCAAGTGCGGGTCGCCCACGCCGACCAGCCCGGACGGCGGTCCGATCATCTGCACGCCGACGACGTGCCAGGCCCTCGGGTACACGTGCGGCGCCGCCGGTGACGGGTGCGGCGGGCTGCTCAACTGCGGCACGTGCACCGCCCCGGCGTTCTGCGGCGGCGGCGGGTTCGACGTGTGCGGGACGATGCCCAGCGTCCCGCTCGACTCGGGGCCGAGCTGCACGCCGACGACGTGCGCCGCGCAGGGCTTTAACTGCGGCTTCGCGAGCGACCAGTGCAACGGCCTGCTCAACTGCGGGACGTGCAGCGGCGGCAACATCTGCGGCGGCGGCGGCCAGCCGAACGTATGCGGCAGCACCATCCCCTGCACGGGCCTTTGCCAGCAGCAGGTCCCCTGCGACGGCGGCGGCCAGACGACGATCACGGGACGCGTGGTCGCCGGGACGCTGCCTGTGTACGGCCCGCCCGACCCGGTCCCCAACGTGCTCGTCTACGTCCCCAACGCGCCGCTCCAGGCGTTCACCGGCTTGTCGTGCAGCCAGTGCGGGGCGGACGTCTCCGGCAGCCCGCTCGTCACGACCAACACGGCCTTCGACGGAACCTTCACGCTGACGAACGTCCCGACGGGCTCGCAGATCCCGCTCGTCATCCAGCTCGGGCGGTGGCGGCGCGTGGTGAACGTCAACATACCGTCCTGCGCAACGACGGCGGTGGGCGACATCCACATGCCGCGCACCCAGAACGACTCGGACGTCGCGGGGACGGGGAACATCCCGTTCACGGGCCTCTCGACCGGCAACGTCGACGCCATGGAGTGCGTGCTGTTGAAGATGGGCATCGACTCGTCGGAATTCACGCAGCCGGGCGCCGGCGGCCGAATCGAGATGTACAAGGGCAACGGCGCCAACGCCGGCATGGGAACGCCGCGCGAGCCGGCCCTGATGGACACCGGCGGGAGCTTCCTCAACTACGATCAGATCATCCTCCCGTGCTGGGGCGTCAACCCGGTCCCGCAGAACAGCTCGAACCGCAAGTCCGCGACCGAGCTCGCGAACCTCGTCACCTACGCGAACAGCGGCGGACACTTCTTCGCGACCCACTTCAGCTACGCGTGGCTCTACAACAACAACCCGTTCAACACGACGGCGCAGTGGGACGTCAACGCCAACACGAACACGAACAACAACCTCTTCACCGGCAACGTGAGCCTCAACGTGCCGCCGGCGCATCCGGGGGTGTTCGAGAAGTGGCTCAACCTCGTCGGCGCCCTGTCGAACACGAACCCGCCGCAGGTGAGCCTCTTCGCGGCGCGGCATGACGCGGACCAGGTGAAGGGCGGATCCGCGGACTGGATCGACGGAACGGACCCGAATCCGAACGCGAACCCGCGCGAGATGCTGCTTCACTACACGTTCGACACGCCCGTGGGCGGCTCGAACCAGTGCGGGCACGCGATCTTCAGCGACTTCCACGTCACCAACCAGAACGCGACGAACGGCTTCAACTTCACCGATCAAGGTGATCGGGACACCGAGTGCGGCACGAGCCCGATGACGGCCCAGGAGAGGATCCTGGAGTTTATGATCTGGGACCTCGCCTCGTGCGTTCCCGCGCCGCCGACGCCGACGTGCACGCCCCAGACGTGCTCGTCGCAGAACCTGCACTGCGGGCCCGCGGGCGACGGGTGCGGCAACCAGATCAACTGCGGCATGTGCCCGCCCGGCAACTCGTGCATCAAGGGGATGTGCACGCCGCCGGACGGCGGCCTCTGCGCGCCGCAGAGCTGCTCGCAGCAGAAGCTCGGGTGCGGGCCGGCGGGCGACGGATGCGGCAACGCCATCAACTGCGGAACCTGTCAGGCCCCCCAGACTTGCGGCGGGTGCGGCGTGCCCGGCCAGTGCTGCGCACCGGATGCCGGGACGTGCGTCCCGCTCACCTGCGCTCAGCAGAACATCACCTGCGGACCGGCGGGCGACGGATGCGGCAACGCGCTCGACTGCGGCCCGTGCACGCAGCCGGACGCGGGGGTCGGGTGCACTCCGGAGTCGTGCGGTCAGCAGGGCATCGGCTGCGGACCGGCCGGTGACGGGTGCGGCAACCAGATCGACTGCGGCCCGTGTCCGACGGGGCAGACGTGCGGAGGCGGCGGGATCTTCGGGCAGTGCGTCCCGATGGGCGGCCCCTGTACGCCGCAGACGTGCGCGCAGCTGAACATCTTCTGCGGGCCGGCGGGCGACGGGTGCGGCGGTCTCCTCAACTGCGGGACGTGCGCGACGGGCAGCTGCGGCGCCGTCACGCCGGGCGTCTGCGGCGGCGGCACCTTCTAGCCGTGTCGCTGTCATCCTGAGGGAGCAAACGCGGACGAAGACCCAACGGGCGCGCCCGAGCGCGTGGGCGCTCGGGATGACGGCGCGCGGCGCTATTTCACCTCGGCGCCGACGTACTCGTCGGGCCAGTCGTCGCCCTCGAAGGGCCAATACTCCTCGTTGTCCTCGAGGTAGCGCGCCGCCTCGAGCGAGTCGACCGCGTCCTGCGGCAGGTAACCGAGGCGAATGGCCTCGACCTCCACCTCGAGGGCGCGCTTGCGCCCGAGCACGCTCTCGATCCGTCCGAGGCGCGCGCGCCGCAGGAGCCGCGAGAGGCGGAGGTCGAGTCTATGGAGGGCGTCCTTCGCGAGCGCCGACTCCGCGTCCGCGAGCTCCTTTCGAGCCTGCGCGAGCCGCGCCACGAGCTCGCCGACCATGCTCGAATCGCTGCCGAGCAGATCCGGCAAGTCGGCGTCGGCGCTCGGCACCGCGCCGCTCGATCCCGGCGCCGCCCTGCCGGACCCCTGCGCGACCCGCGCCTGCAAATCGGAGAGCTCTCCGCGGAGCGCCGCGATGCGGTCCCCCGGCGCGTGTGCGGCCTCGAGGTCCGCGATCTGGTGCTCCACCCCGGCCAGGGCTTCGCGGACGGAGCGCGCACGCTGCGCGTCGTCGTCGCCGGCGCCCAGCTCCGCCGCAGGCTTCACACCGCCGTTGGTCGCGAGCGTGCGCTGCATGTCTCCCAGCGTCGCCTTGGCGTACACGAGGCCCGACGCCTCCCGCTCCAGCAGGGCTCGTCGGCGCAGCACGCGGTCGTACGCCGGGTCGATCCGCACGAGCGCCGCGATGGTCCGCACGACCTCGGGCGAGGTTCCCCCGATTTCGGCGCCGCCGGCGTCCGTCCCGGAGTGCACGGCGGCGAGCAGGCGCTGCATCGACGAGTCGCTCTCGCCGATCTTGCGTGCGGCGTCCCGCACGGGCTCGTAGCGCCCCAGGAACGCGGTGAGCTTCTTGTCGGCATCCGCGAACCGGCACCGCGCCAGGTCGACCCACGCGTCGAGCACCCACGCCTCGTCCTCGTAGCGGTGGTGCACCCCGAGTCCAAAGAGCTCGTCGAGCAGCTCGCGCGCACCGTCGTAGTCCTTCTTCTCGTAGCGCGTCGTCGCCGCCTCGTAGAGGGCCTCCGCGAGTCGGTCGGAGTCCTGGGGCACGAGGTAGTAGTAGTAGCGAGCGTCGTCGTTGCGGCCCTGCTCGTGCGCGATGCGCCCGAGCCCGAGGCGGGCGAGGTCGCGCACAGCGAAGAACTTCTCGTCGGCGAAGACCGGGGTCGTCGTCGCGCTGCGCTTCGGGTCGGCCACCCTGCAGAGCAGGTTCTCGCCGTCCCGGTAGTTGCCCTTCTCGACGAGAATGAGCGCCGACAGATACGTCGCCTGCGCCCAGAAGCGGCTCCGCTGCGTCACGGTCGCGTAGGCGGCGAGCGCCGCGTCCGGCTGCCCCGCGGCCTCTTGCGCCCGGCCGTTCATGTACGCGATCTCCCCGCGGACCTCTTCGGGGGCGGACGGGGGTACGCTCCGCAGGTCGGTCGTGACGGCTGCGTACTCCTCGCTGAGGAGCGCCACGTCCACCAACCTGCGGACGGCGCGGCGCGCCCAGGTCCCGCCCCCCTCCCACGCGCCCTTCGATTCGACGAGCCCTCGAAGGTACTGCCGCGCCGGTTCGACGATGCCGGCGGTCACGAGCGCATCCCCCAGGCGAAACACGGCGGCGCGGCCCTCTTCGGTGGCGGCGAAGAGCTCGAACTGAGGGTGCTCGACCACGTCCACGAGGCGCGCGATGGCCTCGTCCGCGCGACCTGCCGACGTCAGTTGTTCGGCCTCGGCGACGCGGGCGGCGACGTCCTCGCGGCGCAGCTCAACCTGACCCAGGCGGCGGGCCGCGAGCGCCGTATGGTAGGCGCGCAGGCCGGACGCGAAGAGCGCGGCCGGCGGGGAGGCCGCGCCGGGGACAGGCGCGGTCGAGGGCGGGGGGGCGAGGGCGGGCGTCGCGGCGCGCGCGGGCGGGGGAGCCTTCGGCGGCGGTTGCGCCCGAGCGGTGCCCGCGAGCGCAGGAAGAATCGCGAGGAGAAGGAGACGCCTCAACTCTCGCCCCCGACGACCACCACGGCCTTGCCCTGCACCCTCCGGTGTTCGATGTCGCTGAGGGCGTCGAGCGCGCGGTCGAGCGGGTAGCGGGCGTGCACCTGCGGCTTGAGCGACCCGTCCTTCACCCAGCCGAGGATCTCCTGCAGCTGGCCACGACCGTGCGCCGGATCGCGCATCATCGCCATGCCCCAAAAGACCCCGACGAGCGAGCACCCCTTGAGCAAGACGAGGTTCGTCGGAACACGCGGGATGTCTCCTCCGGCGAACCCGATCACCAAGAACCGGCCGTTCCACGCCGTGGCCCTCAGCGCCGCCTCCGTGTACGCGCCGCCCACCGGATCGTAGATGACGTCCGCACCTGCGCCGCCGGTGAGCGCCTTGACGCGCTCTTTCAGGTCTTCGCGAGAGTAATCGATGAGCGCGTCCGCGCCGTGACGCTTGCAAGTCTCCAGCTTGTCGGGGTTGGACGCGGCGGCGATGACCTTCGCGCCCATTCTCTTGCCTATTTGCACCGCGGCGAGTCCGACGCCGCCGGCCGCGCCGAGGACCAGGAGCGTCTCGCCCGACTTGAGATGACCGCGATCCCTCAGAGCGTGGAGGGTCGTCCCGTACGCCATGGCCAGACACGACGCCGTGACGAAGTCGACCCCGTCGGGCATCCGGATGACGCGCGAGGTGTCGGTCACGAACTTCTCCGCGATCCCGCCGTAAGTGCCCATCGCCTGGACCCGATCCCCGACGCGGATCCCCTCGACGCCCGACCCCAGCGCTTCGACCACGCCGGCGACCTCGCCGCCCGGGGAGAACGGAGGCGGCGGCTTGAACTGATACTTGCCTTGAACGACCAGGACGTCGGGAAAATTGATCCCTGCGGCGCGGACGCCGACGAGGACTTGTCCCGCGGCGGGCGTCGGGTCGGGTACGTCCTCGAGCTTGAGGGACTCCACCGGACCGTACGCGTGACATACGAGCGCTTTCATTTCGATCTCACCTTGCTCTCACCTCGATAGCGGCTGCGCCTTGGCCGTCATGCGGACGCGCAGCTCGTACCTGCCGCTCTTGTCGCTCGGGAAGTCGGCGCCCATGTTCGAGTCGTCCCAGAGCTTCAGCTCCACCGCGAGACGCTGATCGGCGGGGACGTCGATGACGAAACGCGAGCGCTGGACCGAGCGGAAGACGTCGTTCCGGTCGTCCCTTCGCTCGACCTCGACGCCGAGCGCGTGATGACCCGGGGCGACGGCGTGATCGTAGACCGTGGTGGCGTCCTCGGCCCGGAACGTCGGCGGCGACGTCCAGACGACCCCGTCGTCGAGCGAGACGGCGAGGGAAGCGATCCGCCCGTGGTCGCCGCTCGTTTCGACGGCGATCCCGACTCGCGAATGAAAGAGCGTGTCACTCACCGCGGCCACCCGAGCGCGCAGCGCGGCGATGTCGGCGAGAAGCCGATCGTAGTCGATCGACACGGGTGCGGAGCCAGCGTCGGAGAACTCGTTCGCGGCCGGATTCAGGGGCGACAGCGCGCCGCCGTCGGCGGACTCGACCGACGGAGGCGCGGGCACGGCCCCCCCGTCGGCCGTGGGGGCGGGGCCCGTCGCCGAGCCGGCGGGCGCGGGTCGCGAGGGGGCCGGCGCTCGGTCATCGTACGGGCTGTCGGCGGACGAGGAGGCCCCCCCCTTGGGCGCCGGCGAGGGCGCATGGGGCGGCCGGGGCGGGTGCGACTGGGCGAACGCGAGCGTGACGACCCCCGTGAGGGCCATCGCCCATAGGGCCCCCGCCGCCACGCTGAGCGCTCGCATAGTCCGATGGTGCCTCGTGCGAGCCGCCGCGCCAAGAGCGAACCGCGGCGGCCCTCCTCGACACGCCCTAGCCGCCGAACGGGAAGAAGACGCTCGCCCCCAGCGTGATGAGGACGTCGTTCACGAGGTGCTCGTATCCGACGAGGACCTCCCGAAGGACGTGATCGCGCGCGTCGAAGCGCAGCGCGAACCAGTGGCCGAAGAAGAACTTCGTGCCGATCCCCGCGCTGGCCGTCACCCCACGCGAGCTCGAATCGTCGGTCACGCCGGCGCCGAACGCCAGGTTGAAGTCGAAGCGGGAGATGCCGCCCCCCATCCACCGCAGCTTGCCGTAAGCGAACGACCAGACCAGGTGCCCGAAGTACAGCGTGCCCGGCTTGTCGGTGCGGTCGAGCACTTGGATTTGCGGATAACGCCGCTCGTACGAGTCGGTCACGGCGCTATGGAATCGGGTGAAGTCGACGCTCGCCTCGAGACCCAGGTCTTCGCTGAAATGGAAGGTGTACGCGCCGCCCGCGAGCCAGTTGGAAGAGTAGAGATCGGCCGAGTAGAGGCCACCCATGGCGGAGAGCTCGTGCCGGAACGCCTTGGTGAAGAGGCGCTCTTCGACTCCCCGATAGTGCCGACCCCCGACGAGCTCCTGCTTCAGCTCGTCGTCGACGCACTGCGCGCGCGCATCGCGCGCGCCGAGCCCACTGACCCCTATGACCGACAGCGCGACGACAGCAACGTGTCGAGAGCGCGCCCGCATCCTTATGGTGACGTAACAGCGCTCGCTCGAAACTGTCAATGAGCTGGCGTGCTAGCGTCCTACGCGTGCTCGCTTGCGCGCTCGCCATCGGAGGCCTCGACCCCGGGGGGGGGGCGGGCATCGCCGCCGACCTTCGGGCCTTCGCGGTCGCCGGCGCGTTCGGGTGCGCGGCGGTGTCCCTCGTCACGATCCAGTCCACGGCTGGCCTCGTCGCGGCGCGGCCCTTCTCGGCGCGCGAGGTCGCGGCCCAGGCTCTCGAGGTGATGCGACATCAGCGGGTACGTGCGGTGAAGGTGGGCGCCCTCGGAAGCGTCGAGAACGTTCGCGCCGTCGCCAGGCTTCTCGCCGGCCAGCGAGACCTCTCGGTGGTCGTGGACACGCCGATCTTGCCGACGCGTGGTCGGGCGCGCTTGCTCGCGAAGCCGGCGCTCTCGGTCTTGCGAGACGAGCTCCTGCCCCTCGCGACGCTCGCGACCGTCAACGTGGCCGAGGCGCAGGCGCTGCTCGGCGAGCGGATAGCCACCGTGGGGGAGGCCCACGACGCCGCGCGTGCCCTCGCCGGGACGGGCGCACGCGCGGTGCTCGTGAAGGGGGGACACCTCAAAGGCCCGTACGCGATCGACGTCCTCGCGGTCGACGGGGAGGTCGTCGAGCTTCGGGCGCGCCGCCTCCACGTCGGGCCCGTTCATGGCGCCGGATGCATCCTTGCATCGCTCATCGCGGGCCGCCTCGCGAACGCCGCAACGCCGCCCGATCGGGACGCGCTCGTCGGCGCGATCCGCTGGGCCAAGAGAGTCCATCACGGCGCGATGGCGCGCGCCGCGAGCGTGGGCCAGGGGCTCCGGGTGCTCGTGTTCTGATGCGAGCTCGGTAGTCCGCGGATCGCGTAGAGCCCTAGCGCATGGCCGCCCGGGCGCGCAGGGTCACGTCGCGCACGGTCGTCAGCGACCGCACCCCGTCGAGCGCGACCCCGGGTGCGGCCAGCGTCTCGTCGACGATCTCGCCGACGTCCTCGTCCGGCACGCCCTGAAGCCGCGACTCGAGCCGCGCGAGCGCGTCGCGCGACACGAGCAGATCGCCGCCGATCCGAAGGGCGCCCCGGGCGTCGGGGCCTGCGCCGATCGTTCCGATCGCCTCGTCGGCGGTCGCGAGCCACGGGGGGTCCGCCCTCAGGTCCTCCTCGGCGAGGGGTGCGGGCCCAGCCGGGGTGGGCATGGGCCGCGCTTCCCCTTTGGCTCCGTACGCCTCGAGGACGGCCGCGGCGACCCGCATCGGGTCCACCGGGCGACCCGCGATCTCTTCGAGCGTCCCCGGCGCCTTCCCCAGGAGGGACGCCCGCTCTGCCGTCGCGAAGGGCGCGCGCACGGCCACGAAGGCCTCGAAGAGCGTGCGCCCGCTCGTCGCGTCGTGCGCGAAGCCCACCCACGCCGCGGGCCGGTGGGCGACGCTCACCCAATCCCGGCCGAAGAAGTGCGCTAGGGTACCGGACTTCGTCAGCGCGCGGAGGAGCGGGCGCACCGATCGGTTCACGATCTTGCGGGCGTCGCTCGGCTCGAGGGCGGCCGGATGGGCGAGGGCGAGGGCCACGTAGACCGTGCCGGCGCCGACGAGCACCTCGGGGCCACCCGAGGCCCGTCGGAGGAGCGGCATCGACGAGGGCATCCCCGCTCCGCGCTGGAACGCGCCGAGCACGAGGGCTTCGTCCCGAGCCACCGCGACCCACACCTCCGCCGGATGAGCCAGGGGTCGATCGAGTGCGGCGCGCGAGTGCGAGGCGATTTCTCTCGCGCTCCGGTCCCCCGCCGCTGCGACGCCGATGGGGACTGGCATGTCCTCGATGCATAGCCGGTTCTCGCAACTTTGGCCGCGACGGCGGCCCGTACTAACCTAGGATGCGCGGCCGCATGACCGTTCATCGCGAACAGGGATCGTTCGTTGTTCGCATCGAGCTTTCGGCCGAGTTCGCCGAGGACTACGGAGGGGACGAGGACGGGTTCGCCTGGCTCTCGCGTTGGCGCGCGCGCGTACAGCCCCGCATCGCTCGGGCCGTCTTCGCCGAGCTCCGCGCCGAGCCTGGCTTTTTGGCCGTCGCCGCGCCTCGCGGCAAGAGCCCGGACGAAGAGATCGAGATCGCCGTTCGCTTTCAATCGGCCGCGAGTCGAGGAGACTGACGTGGCGATGCTCCGGAGGCTCCCGTTGGCCGGCGCCGTCGTCGGCTGCGCGACGACCCTGACCCCCTGCGCGTGGGCCGCCGCCCCTTGGGTCGATCGGCACTTGACGCTCCCCCGGCACGATTGGGCGTTCGACTTCGGCTTGGGCGTGGGCCACACGGTGGACGACCGCACGCAGGTGGGGGTCAACTACGAGATGGCCGTCGGGATTACCAGCCGCGTCGAACTTGGCGTTCGCTCCGGCGTGCGCTTCGGCGACGGGAATGACCGCGCCGCGAATGCGGACGACTACGGCCGCTTGTTCGACCGGCAGACTCTGCCCCTCCAAGCGGCTGGCGCCGAGCCGCTCGCCAACCCCGAGGTGCTCGTGCGCGGCGCCCTCGTCCGCGAGCGGGTGGTCGAGCTCGCCCTCGAGGGGCGCGTCGTGTTGCCCTTCGCGAACGAGTCGAGCGCCGGTCTGCTCTTCGGTGTGCCGCTCTCGTTTCACCTCGGCGACGTGGTGCGCCTCGACACCGGCGCGTACGTGCCGATCGTGTTCGTGCGCCATGACACGACGGTGGCCCTCCGCGTGCCCGTCGACGTGTGGATCCAAGCGAGCTCACGTTTCTGGCTCGGACCGATGACGGGCGTCGCGCTGGACCGGCTCGGCGAGAACGGCAGCTCCACGGACATTTCGCTCGGCTTCGGTCTCGGCTACGAGATCACCCACGCGGTCGACTTCAAGGCGATGTTCCTCTTTCCGACCCTCAACAACGACAGCGGGCGTGACTTCGGCTTCGGCGCGGGGATCGAGGTGCGCATAGAGTGATACGATCGCTCGCGATGAGACACGTGGTCGCGATGACCGCCGGGGCGATCACCGCCGCGTGGTCTGGCCCTGCCGCCGCCGACAAGCCGTTCGTGGACCGCCCGCTGACCCTGCCCATCCTGCACATGAGCGCCGACGCGGGGATCGGCTTCGGGCAGTTCCAGTCGACGTCGACCGACGCCGCGGGCATCGTGCATCCGACCGGCATGCACGTCGGGTGGGGCTCCAACGTGGACGGCGCCGTCGGCCTCCCGTTCTTGGGGGAGGTCGGAGTCCGCTTCGGGTTTCGCTTCGGGCAGGACGGCGTCGCCGCGGGCTGGGGAGCGGGGGCGGATCACTTCGCGCGGCTCTTCGATCCCATCATCGAAAGTCCCGGCCGAGACCCGTTCGCGAACCCGGAGATCCGCCTCCGGGGCAGCTTGCTCGACCTCGAGGTGGTTCAACTGGGGCTCGAGACGCGCGCCGTCCTACCGATCGCCGACGGCTCCGACTTCGTTCTCACCCCGGGGGTGCCGGTCCGCATCCACCTTCCCACCCTCGCCCGCATCGACACCGGCGTTTGGTTGCCGATCGCCTTCACGTCCAAGACGGGCTTCACCGTCGACATCCCCGCGCAGCTCTTCTTCCAGGTGGGGAGCGCGTTCTTCGGCCCGCTCACCGGCTTCAGGTACAATGACCCGGGCGTCGGCGACAACAACGTCGAGGTGCCGGCGGGCCTGGGCGGCGGCTACACGCTCGGTGGGATCCTGGACCTGAAGGTGCAAGTACGCACCGAGCGCATCAACGACAGCAACTGGACGCAGTACATCGGCGGGGGCGTGGGGGCTGGCCTGCGCCTTCCGTAAGCGTAGCCGTTTACGCGAATCGTCCACACGGCTACAACGGAAGCTCTATTCTGGAAGGCGCCGAGGACTCGAAATGGTCAACCCGCAGATGGTGATGTACGAGGAGGAGTTCAACCAGATCCAAGCGGTCGTCGACCGCCTGGTTCGGGACGCGAACGCCAAGGTCGTCTTCATCGTCGACAAGAACGGCCAGCTCATCGCGGCGGCCGGCGACATCGACAACGTCGACACGACGAGCCTCGCGTCCCTCACGGCCGGCAACATCGCGGCGACGGGCGGGATGGCGAAGCTTCTCAAGGAGCAAGAGTTCGCGACCCAGTTTCATGAAGGCGAAAAGGCCAACATTCACATCCAGCTCGTAGGAAACCGCGTCATCCTGGTCGTCATTTTCGACTCCAAGTCGTCCTTGGGTCTGGTCCGGCTCCGCGTGAAGAAGGCCAGCGAGGAGCTAAACCACGTGTTCGAGTCGCTCCTGAAGAAGGTGCAGGAGCCGGGCTCGGACTCGCCTTTCGCCGAAATCACCGACGAAGACATCGACAACCTCTTCAACGACTGATGCGCGCGAGACCTTTTCCGGCGCCGCTCGCACGAAGGGGCTGCTCATGAGCTTCATCAACTACATGGCTCGCGAGATCAACTGCAAGCTCGTGTACTACGGGCCTGGCCTCTGCGGGAAGACGACGAACCTTCAGTACATTTACGAGCGCACGAATCCCGAGCACAAAGGGAAGATGATCTCGCTGGCGACGGAGACGGAGCGAACGCTCTTCTTCGATTTCTTGCCGCTCTCGCTCGGAGAGATCCGCGGCTTCAAGACGCGATTCCACCTCTACACGGTGCCGGGTCAGGTCTTCTACGACGCCTCGCGCAAGCTGATCCTCAAGGGGGTCGACGGCGTCATCTTCGTCGCGGACTCGCAGATAGAGCGCATGGAGGCCAACGAGGAGTCGGTCGAGAATCTCCGAACGAACCTCGCCGAGCAAGGTTACTCGCTCGAGAAGCTGCCCTTCGTCATCCAGTACAACAAGCGGGACTTGCCAAACGTCGCGGCGACCGAAGAGCTCAGGCAAATGCTCAACCGCGCAGCCGTACCGGACTTCGAGGCGGTCGCGCGGACGGGGGTGGGCGTGTTCGACACCCTCAAGGCCGTCGCGAAGCTCGTGCTCACGGAACTGAAGAAGGGCAGCGGGTAGGGTGTGTCCAGAGGTGCCCCGGACTTTCAGCCCGGGAGCACAGCCTGCGCGGGCCGCGCGGAGGCGCTCGGCGCATGCGGCAACCGATCGAACACCTTCGCGTCGTGCGACGGGACGATCTGCGGGCGGCGGGGGTCGGCCTCGCAGGCGCGAAGAAAACCGTAGGTGCGACGCAGCTCGCCGAGGTTCCATGCCCCGACGCGCGCGAGCAGACTCGGACCTTTGCGCGCCAGGCCGTACTCCCATTGCTCGTACACCGCGTCGCCCACGTGGACGTAGGTCCGCGAGGGGGTTCGAAGGGCGACGGCGACACTGCCCACCGTGTGCCCCCGCGCGTCGAGCAACACGACCTCCCCGTCCCCGGCGAGGTCCGCGCTCGCGGGGAAGCCGTACGTCGGACCGGCGTCGAGCACGACCGACCGGATCCGACCCGCACGGGCCAGGTCCTTGGCCCGATAGCCGTAGCGCTTGGGTTCGCGGCGATAGAGGTCCAACTCGCGCTCCGAAATGAAGACCTCGGCGTTAGGAAAGTCCTCGACCCCGCCGACGTGGTCGAGGTGAAGGTGCGTCGCGACGATGATCTTCACACGCGCCGGGTCGAGCCCGAGCGCCTCGAGCTGGGACCGGATTGAGTCTTCCTCACGCACGCGAAGGCCGAGCGACCGCGTGCGCAGCCATCCGATCGTCCGTGCCGGGTCCCGGCACGTCGCGCGGCCCCAGCCGACGTCGACGAGAACCAGGTCGCCTCCGTCGCGCGTCGCGACAGCGATGGTGTTGGTCACGGACGGAGCGCCCCCCGCCCCCATTCGCCCGCAGGTCAGGAAGAAGACGTCGCGCACCGCCCACCCCGTCGTTCCCGGCGCGTCGATCGCGCTCCGCTCACTTCTTGGTCGTCTGGTACACGCGGCCGCGGCGACCGTTGTCCTTCGCCTTGAGCTTGGCCCGGTAGCGCTTGCTCTTGTCGCGATTGACCTTGCGCGGCTTCTTCGAAAGGACGATGTACATTGCGAAAATTCCTCGCGGGAGCGATGCGTCTACCATGAATGTCCGCCTCGTGCACGAGTTCCGCTTCGAGGCCGCGCACCGCCTCCCGCGCGTCCCCGAGGGCCACAAATGCGCGCGCTTGCACGGGCACAGCTTTCGCGTCGAGCTCGCCGTCGCGGGCCCTGTCGACGAGTCGACGGGGTGGCTTTTCGACTTCCAGCGCCTTTACGACGCGTGGAAGCCGCTCTACGCCGAGCTCGATCATCGCTATCTGAACGAAGTGCCGGGCCTCGAGAACCCCACGAGCGAAGTGCTCGCGGGCTGGATTTGGTCGCGCATCAAGCCAATCCTTGCACCGCTCGTCCGGGTCACCGTCTTCGAGACGTGCGAGTCGCGCTGCGAGTACGAGGGCACGTGAGCAAGACGCTGGCGTGCCGATGCGAGGACGTGACGCTGCGCGACCTCGAGGAGGCCATCGCCCGCGGCTACACGGACATCGAGTCGCTCAAGCGGTACACCGGCTTCGGGACGGGGTGGTGCCAGGGAAAGGGCTGCGTCGCGCTCTGCGCGCGGCTGCTCGTCGAGCGTGGCGGCACCGCGAAGCTCCCGATCACCCCGCGCCCGCCGCTTCACCCGATTGCCCTGGGGGTCCTCGCGGGTCTCGCGGCGATCGCCGAGGCCGACGAACGCGCTGGACGGCCGCCGCGGTAAAGGCAGACTCGGCCGACGACGGGTATGAAACCCGGGACACCCCCTAGGCGCATGACGCTCTTGTCGTGCGTGGCAGCCCTCTACTTCATGGTGTCGGGCGGTCCGTACGGCCTGGAGGAGCTCCCCAAGAGGGTCGGCTTCGCGGTCGGCATCCTCGTCCTGCTCGTGACCCCTCTTGTGTGGTCCGTTCCCACGGCGCTGATGGTCGGAGAGCTCGCCGCAGCCTTGCCCGACGAAGGTGGGTACTACGCGTGGGTGCGTCGCGCCCTGGGCCCGTTCTGGGGCTTTCAGGAGGCCTGGCTCTCTTTCGCCGCGAGCATCTTCGACATGGGCATCTATCCCACGCTCTTCGGCCTCTACCTGGGCCGTCTCTGGCCGTCGGCGGGCGCGTCGCCCCTCACGCTGGCGTGGGTCGTGGTGGTGGCGGGGGCCGCGTTCAACGTCGCCGGGGCGCGCACGGTGGGACAGGGGTCGATCGCCATGACGCTATGGCTCGTTTCGCCCTTCGCGGTCCTGGCGGCGATCGCGATCGGCGCTCCCGCCCGCGCGTCGCCGTCACCATCGCCGCTGTCGAGGGATCTGGCAGGGGGAGTCCTCGTCGCGATGTGGAACTACATGGGGTGGGACAACATCTCGACCATCGCGGCCGAGGTCGACCGCCCGCAACGAACGTACCCGCTGGCGGTCTTTTCGGCCGTCGCGCTCATCGCCGTCTCGTACATAGTCCCCATGGCCGCCATGCGAGCGGGCGGGGTGGACCCTTCGGGATGGGACACCGGGGCGTGGGTCGACGCGGCGCGGGCGTACGGCGGCACGCCGCTGGCCGTCGCCGTCGTCAGCGGCGGGATGGTGAGCGCGTTCGGCATGTAC
>Ga0070735_10001555_pt1 | contig 22009 bp, 12 predicted proteins | sample Coa_R1_FD_66443 | JGI IMG/M metagenome (GOLD analysis project Ga0070735, IMG submission 66443) | Surface soil microbial communities from Centralia Pennsylvania, which are recovering from an underground coalmine fire - Coalmine... | ecosystem: Environmental > Terrestrial > Soil > Unclassified ...
GGCAGGCTCTCGTAGTAGAGCTTCTCGATCCGGTATTCCGGCCGCTCGACGACTCCCGTAACGTGGACGTTCACCGGGCTGCCCATCGCCTCTGCGATGGCGCTTTCGATGCCCATCATCTCGCGGTACTGCCGCCGCCGCTCCGCGATGCTGGCGCGCCAGGCGTCGCCGTCAGCGATCTCCGGGCGCGGCCGGTCGGTGATGCGCTTCGCTTCGAGCGAGAGGTACTCGCGGATCGTCATGGGACGCCATCCTTTTCCAGCTCAAGAACTCAATAGCGGAGAGAGATGACTTCGTGGATATCGTTAATTGTCACGCTGACCGTGTCTCCGGCCAGCGCGCATTTTGTCGCCCTGTTCCAGGCCCTGGCTGACTTGAGCGGGACATCCGCGCGGATGGACGCCCGGAATAGCGGCGCCTCCTCGGCAAGGCCTGGCAGGACGTACGGACGATCGTGCGCCGGCGTCGTCTGTGGCAGCGCGTTGTAGGCGATGAAGTGGACGCGCAGCGTCCGCGTCGCGGAATCGTCCGTGACCACGGATTCGACGTTCGCCGGCGCCGCGACTGTGACGCGCCGACGCGGGTGGAGCAGCAGTATCGCGTTCCGCAGCAGATACCGCGCCTCGGTGATGTAGTGATCCGAAGCGCAGGTGTAGTCCGGCGAGCAGGCGAGCGTCAGCACGGCGCCCTTGCCGACGGCGTGGAACAGCGCCGCCGGACCGACCGGCGAATCGGCGCTCATTGGCCAGTCGGGCGGCTCCCTGCCCTGCTTCTGGCGCGTCGTCCGGAAGGGCTTCAACAGCGTGCCGATCGGCGCAGCAGCAGTCGGCTCATACACGGTGGCCGGACCCTCGACCAGGAAGTTCCAATCCGTCCGGATCGAGCTGCGCATCGGCGTGAAGCCGGACGTGGATCGCGTATCCAGATCGACCCAGTTGTCCCGCGTATCCAGCCGCCGCGCCACTCTCGCGCCGATGAGCTTCTCCAGCGACGACGCCGCGAGCGGCTCGCCGAGCGAGCCGAACTGGCCGGACTGGCCCGTAACCAGCAGCCGACCGCCCTCCTCCACGTACCGCGTAAAAATCGCCGCCTCCTTTTCGGAGACGATCGTGACGCCGGGAAGGACCACGGCGGGAAACCGCTTGAGCTTTTCCAGCGTGACGTTTTCGTCGAGCAGCACGCCGCACATCAGGTGCGAATAGACGCATGCCTTGTAGGCGCCCTCGAACCCCTGGAAGTAGCCGGCAGGCCGATCGCGGCCGGTCCAGTCGCGGGAGCGCGCGCTGAAGTAGAGGCCCACGTCGTAGACCGGGCGCTGGCCGAACTCCGACCGCTTCTCGCGCGCCTCGCGGAAGGCGGCGCCGATCCGCTCATACGCGGCAGGGTCCAGGCGGCCGTCGAAGCCGGTCTTGTCCACCATCGTAACGAACGCGCCGTGCGCCAGCAGCGTGAACAGCTCCCAGCGGATATCGGCGAGCGGCCGGGTCGTCTGGTCGTGATACATCCGCACGCCGCGCTGCATGGCGACCTGGAACGGCCGGCCGGGAGTGCTCGCGCGGTAGAACTCCGCGTTCATTCCCACGCCGAGCGCGCTGAATCCCCACTGGCCCGTTTCGCCCGTGACGAAGTCCGCGTTGCCGGCGTGCTGCACGGGTCGCTGCCCGACCTCCCAGGAGAACGGCGGGTTGCCGTGATAGTTGAAATCCACGGTGGCGCGCGGATTGACGGAGCGGATGTAGGCCCGCAGCGCGATCTCGAACTCCTGCGAGCTGCGATAGCGGAACTCGAGCATCTCGTCCCACGCCGCGTCCCAATGAGCGCCGGCTGGCATCGGGTGGCCGTATTCAGCGGCGAACTTCCGCTTGCAGTGGTCGCACCAGCAGCCGTAGGGCGGACCGAATCCCTGGTCCACCATGTCGATGTGGAAGCCGGCGATCCCGCAGGCGAGCTGCTCGGCGACGATCCCTTTCATGGCGTCCAGGTAGCCGGAGTTGTAACAGAAGCGGCCCAGTGGCTTGCCGTCGACGCCGCGCATCTCGAATTCGGGGTGCGCCTGCAGGTAGTGGCCGCCTTGCTGCACCACGCAGTAGGCCAGCACCGGCAGGCCGTACTTGCGGCCCTCCTCTACGGCGTCGCGAAGCGGATCGCGGCCTCCCAGGCTGGGCGCCTTCGGAAGGAGCCTGGAGTCGTAGTAGGCATAGTCGCCGTCGCGCGCCCAGAGCACCAGGTACTGCGCATGCGCGGCGGCGCAGCTCCGCACGATCTTACGGCCGTCGAAGCGTGCGCAATAGCGCGTATCGAGGCTGTCGCTGTTGCCGAACTGCGCGCCCGTCGGCCCGACCTCCATGCCGACCAGCGACCGCTCGAACCAGGGTTTCGGAGGCGGTACCTGCGATCTGCCGGTAAACGGTCCGCACGCGAGCAGCGCGGCGCAGAGCACACCGAGACCAAGCCTTCGAGCAACGGCGCAGGCGATGCGCGCGGCTGCCATCCTACTATTCCCGATGCGAAGTGATAGATGACGGCCGAGCTGCGCCACGCGGTTCGAAGCACCGCGGATGAGCGCCGTTGGTTTCGCGGGGCCGCCCATCGACATCACATGTCTCCTCTGCGGTTCACGCATGTTGCAGCGCGTCGAGCGCCATCCTGTGCATCGGCGAGGGCGGCACGCCCTTAAGCAGGGGGTCGTTCGTCTCCTCCATGAAGGCGCGCAGGCGGCGCAGCAGGTCGGTTCGCACGGCCGCGTGTGCCGGATCGCTCGCCAGGTTGCGAGTCTCGCGCGGGTCCGCCTGCAGGTCGTACAGCTCGACAAGATCGTGCCTTGCCCGCGACGGGTCCGGCGGCGTCTTGGTGATGGTACGCGGCCGCCACTCCTGCGAGGGGTCCATCAGGCTCAGGTTGTAGCAGAACGATACGATCAGTTTCCAGCGATCCGTCCGAATGCACCGCAACGGGTCGTAATAGTCGTGGTAAGTCATTCCACCGTAGATTTCGGCGCGCGGAGCGTACGGCTTTCCGGTCAGCAGCGGCGCGAAGGAGCGCCCTGCGACCGGCGGCGCGTCCCTCGGTCTCGATACGCCGGCGAGTTCCAATAGCGAAGGCAATAGGTCGATGTTCGGGATCATCGCAGGGATCGCCTGGCCGCCGTGGATGCCGTTCGCGTGCCAGCGCAGCAGCAGACAGATCTGCAGGCCCGGATCGTATACGCTGCACTTGGCGCGCGGAAACGGGATGCCGTGGTCCGTCGTGAACACGACGATCGTATTCTCGTTTCGCGCCCGATCTTCTGCCAGCGCCGCCAGTATCGTCCCCACCGCCGCGTCCATCGCCCGGACCGCGCCCTGGTAGTGCGCCAGCTCCTCCTCCGCGCCGGCGTCGTCAACTAGGAAGGGCGGCACGGTGACGCCTTTCTGCCGGTCGGCCGGCATTGTGCCGAACTCGCCGGGCGTGCCGGGCGCGCGGTGCGGCTCGAAGAATCCCACCTGCAGATAGAACGGCTCTTCTTTCGCCGCGCGCCCGCGCAGATAGGCGGCGGCGGCGTCCGCGGCGCGGGCGCACTGCGGTCGTCCGTCGACCACACGAACGGGAAGGATCTCCTGCCAGCCCATCTCCTTCGGCCGCGTTGTCTCGTGCTGGACACCGGCAAGCGCCGTGAGGTAGCCGGCGCCGTTCAGGATCGCCGCCAGGTGCCTCTCTTCCGGGTAGAGGTCCCACGCGAAGAGGGCGTGGCAGAGTCCCATGACGCCGTTCTGGTGCGGATATCGCCCTGTGAACAGCGCGGCGCGGGAGGGCGAGCACTGCGGCGCGACGCAGTAGGCGTTCGTGAACTTCACGCCATCCGCAGCCAGCGCGTCGATATTGGGGCTCTGCACTGTAGGCACGCCATAGCAGCCGAGGTGGCGGCCGAGATCGTGCGCGATTATTATCAGGACGTTCGGGAAGGCCATGGGCGACGTTGCTCCACTGTGGCGATGTGTTCAGATTTCGACGCTCCGGGGCCAAGTCCTGCACTGCTCCTCCGCCGCGAACCAAGCGCTCCCGTCGCCGAGGGCTTCGCATGCATGCCATGTAATGGTTGGCTAATGATGCCTCCGTATACTGTGAACAACTTCACATCCGGCTCGGAACTACGCGGAGGCCCGGCAGGTTGAACCGTATGGCGGCGCCTGGAAGCCCTGACGCCTCGCACATGCGGCGTACCCAGCCATCAACTACGGACGGAACGGTCGGTCTTTCCCACGGTGCCCGAAGGAGATCATTAGTCATGAACAAAACAACGGGATGGTTACTCACGGCGGCGGCGCTCTTCATTGTCGGCGTGAAGCTGCTGCTCATGGTCGTCGGAATGTGGCAGTCGCACGTGGAGGATACCGGCATCGACCAGATCAATCAGGGCAACAAGCTGATGAAGGCGGGCGATAAGGCGTCGATCGCGCGCGCTGCCGTGCTTTACAAACACGCCGCCGATATCTTCAACAAAATGGACAACAGGGCGGAGCGGCGTAACGAGGGACTGGCTTACTACGACCTGGCGCGGGCCTACGCGGCCCTGGAGCAGTACCCGCAGGCGCTGGATGCGATCGAAAATGCCCTTCCGCTGCTCGACGATGATCAGTCGAAAGCCGACCGCGCCGACGCCTTCGGCCTGAAGGCTTACTATCTGATGAAGAGCGGAAAGCCGGACGAGGCGCTTACCGCCTACCGCGAGGCCGAGCCGCTCTTCCGCAGCGCAGGCAAGATCGACAGCGCAGAGGGCATGCTGCGCGTCGAGGGCGCGATCTACTACGACAAGGCCGTGAACGCCGCGGAGAAGAGGGACTGGGCGGCCGCCCGCGATCTCTGTATCAAGTCCAAGGATCTGTACCACCAGGCGCGACGCCCCGGCGATGAGGCCACCGCAGCGCACGAATTGAGCGTCATCTACCTCGTGCTGGGCGACAGCGCGCACTCCACCGAGGCGCGCAGCCAGGAGCAGGCGCTGCGGGCTAAGGCCCCGGCCGGCTCCGATGACAACTAGCGGGACCCGATTGGTGCAGCGAATGACCGACGACTTCGAGACGAACTGGCGCCGAGCACGGCAGCAGGTCCAGCTCTACTGCTACCGCGCGGCGGGCAACCGCGACGACGGCGAGGACATTTTCCAGCAGGCAGCGGTGCGCGCGTGGCGCGGCTATGCCTCCTTCCGAGGCGACTGCGCCTTCGTGAGCTGGGCTATCGCGATCGCGAAGCGCGAGGTCGCCCGCGTGATGGGCCGCAAGTCCGAGCGCGCGCGCAGCGAGTCGTCCCTTGAGCAGCTCTCGGAGGAGGCGCCTGGCCTGCTGCCGGGCGTCGCGGCGCCGCAGGCGCCTGGCGACGCGCACTGGCTAACGCGCGCGGCGGCCGCGGCTGTCGCGGCCGGCGAGCTGACCGAATGCGAGGCGTCCGTTCTGTCCGCGCGTGTCTCCCTGCCGGAATGCAGCTGGGAACAGATCGGCTCGCTCCTCTATCTGGAGGGCAACGCCTGCGCCGTGACGCACTGCCGCGCCATTCCCAAGCTTCGGGTCTACCTGTTCCTGCACCGCGCGGACCTGCTGGGCGGGCGCGAGGCAATCGCCGCCGCGTACGTCGCCGCGCGCGAGGCGAAGGACGACCCCCTCACGCAGGACGAGGCCGCCGCCTTCCACCACTGCGTGCTGGACAGTACCGTGCGCTACCGGAAACCGGGCTGGACCTCCTCCCTGCGCTCCGCCTGCGGCAAGGTGATCCGCCGTCTTGGCCTGCCGTGAGAAAAATGTGCAGGCACAGCGCCGGACTCTGTAATGCCAGGGCAAGGGCGTGGGTCCAAGTTCCGTAAGAGCGTTTCCATTGCGACTTTGGGGTTCCTGAACATGCATCCGATAGAGACCAGCGCGCCACAATTGCCCGAGTTTCGACCCCCGGTTCTGGGCTCGGACATCGAGACGCGGATGGAGCGCCTTCCCGACGGCAGGGAGGCGCGGATCGCGGGCCAGGTGGAGCTGCCGGCCGGCGCGCTTACGGCGAGCGGCGACTCCATCCTGGACGCCCGGACGCCCGGCGGCCTGCTCGGCTGCGCGCAGATCATCCGGCAGTTCGCGCCGGACTTCGATCCGCGCGAGCTGCGGGACTATGTCGCGCAGCGCGACGGCAGCCATGATCTTGGACCGCTCGGCTCCGCCGCGCCGGAGGAGATGGCGCGGACGCTCGCCGACTTCGACGTACCGGCGCACATCGAGCAGGCCCAATCCTCCGAAGACCTGGCGCACCATCTCGAGTCCGGGAGCGGCGTTCTCGTGGCGCTCAATCTCGGCGAACTCTGGAATTCGGCGGCGGCCTTCGGCAATGGCGAGGTCAACGCTATCGCGGTAGCCCTGGCGGTTGCGCGAGAGCCGCTAACGGGAGACATACTGGGCTGGTACCTGAACGACGTCGTCGCGAAGCAGTTCCGCACCCATGTCGACGCTGCGCGCATGGAGCGCGCATGGCTCGACGCCGGCGGCTGGCTGATCGTGACCGACATCGCTCGGAGGAGATCGATATGAACGTTGAGCTGACGCGCGTCCTGGTTGAGGCCCGGACGCTCGCGCAGGAGCGTGGCTGGTCCCGCACCGCGGATGCCGCCGATGCGGCGCTGGCGAGCGCGCCGGCGAACGCCCTGCTGCTGGTCTCGCCGCCGGACGTCGATTTCGGCGGCCTGCCGCGCTGGATCAAGGAGACCGCGCCGCAGTTGGAGATCGCCAAGACCGGCACGGAGGCCCTGGCGGCCAATCCCCTGGCTGCAGGCGAGGCTGAACGCGTCGTCGCGGTATTCGAATGCGGAAAGCTGATGACGGCCGACGCGGTCGAGATCGTGCAGCGCGTCTGCTTCAGCCGGCCAGACGGATCCTATGCAATCATCCTGCGTGGCGCCGAGAGTCTTGAGAACCCCGAGGAGCGTGAAATTCTCGAGCGCGGCGTCTTCCGGCTGCTCGTGCCGGACCCCAAGGGCGAATGGTTCGGCCAGGACCTCCTGCACCGCGGCTGTTACCTCTGGTGCGACGGTTCCGCGCCGGCATTCCTCGCCGAAAAGATCGAGCGGGACCGGGCGGCGCTCGGCGACTGGCTGCGCCGGCCCGCGCGACACGGCGATGCGCTGGCGATCCAGCAGGCGTTGGAGATGCTCGATCTGGCAGATCGGGAGCTCGACGGTTCGCCGAAGAGCGCGGCGGAGGAGCCGCTGCTCACGCCGACCCGACTCTTTATTGCGGTGAACGACATGTCGGAGCTGCGCCGCAGGCTTACCGCCCGCGTCGATGCGGAGGCGCCGTCCATCGAGCGGCAGCTCGGCGCATCGCTCCAGACGCTCGAGCAGGACCTGCTGCAGGGTGCGCGCGCCTATGTCCTTCCCCGCCTGCCGCAGTTCGATCCCAGCCGGGACCAGTCGCGACTCACTGCTGTCGTCACCGAGTATATCGCCGCGGCGGCACGCGAATGGAAGGCCCGCGCCGAGCAGATACTGGGCACGCGAAGCCATGAGCTTCAGAGCGACCTGGACACGGTGCTGCACGGGTTGGACTGGCGGGTCGCGAACGCCGCCTGCGAGAGCGTCGGCGAGCCCGGCGGCTACCCGGACGCGCTCCTGGAGAACCTGGCGCCCGCCCAGGGCGCGGCCATTACGCTCGACGGTCCGGTTCTGGAGTTCGTCAGCGGCGACCGCAGGCGCAAGAATGCCGCTATGATCTGCGGACTGCTCGCCACGGCCGCGATCGGGCGCGGTGTCGTAATGCTCGGCCTCGGCCCCATCGGCGTTGCGGCGGTCGGCGTCGGCGCGGTCGCCCAGCTCGTGAAGTACCGGGACGATTCGGCGCGCGCCTGCCACGAGTTCGCTCGCGCCGCGATTCAGAGCACCTTCAGAGCGACCATCCAGGACGTGCAGCACCATGTCCGCGAGGGCCTGAAGCCGGTCCGCTCCGGCATCTCGGAGCGGCTCCGGTCCCTGGAGGCGACGCTCGATGGCGCCCTCGCAAATCTTCGCGCGGCCGAATCCGCGGCGCCGGCCGAGGACCCGGACCGCGCCGCGATCGCCGCGCTGCGCGCCCGCGTGGTCGCGCTGATCCCGACTCCGCAGCCGTCGGCCGCAGGCGTGGCCGCTGACGCGGAGTCACGTGCGTCCACTGGGACGGACGCGGTCGAAGAGATTGCTTCCAATCGTTCTCCGGGCGGCGAGACCCGGGACGACCCGCCGACTGTTCGGCTCTGAGATCGACCTGCACGTTTTTCAACGCAACGTACCGCGTGGGCGCGTTCACGCCCACTCGCGGCTCTATAATGGGGGATTAGCGACATGGCTCTCAAAGACAGGATCGAGCAGGCGCGCAATAAGATGGTCCAGCAGGGCGGCCGCGCGCTGGACAGCCTCGCGGCGATCGCGAACGCGCTGGATATGCGGGCTACCGCCGCGACCGTCAAGGAGATCGGCGAGCGGCTCGCTTCGGACAACTTCAATCTTATCGTGCTCGGCCGGTTCAACAACGGCAAGTCGACGATGCTGAACGCGCTGCTCGGAAAGCCGACCGCGCCGGTCGCGGATTGGGACGGCAGCCGCGGCATCATGCCGACGGACGATCTGCCCTGCACTGCGACGCTGACCAAGATACGATACGCGGAGCAGCCCTACGTCCGCGTCAGTCGCCTGGACGGGAAGCGCGAGGAGTGGTCGCTGGCCAAGTACCTGCGCGAGTCCTCCGTCCGCACCTCACACGACGAGACCGCGAATATCTTCAAGGACATCAGCGGGTTCGAGCTCGGCTTTCCGGCGGAGCTGTGCAAGTCCGGCGTCACGCTGATCGATTCGCCCGGGATGGACGACGTGCCCCTGCGGACGGCGATCACGCGGAGCGCGGTGCCGGAGTGCGACGCCGCCATCGTGATCTACCGCTCGGATAGCTGCGCCGGCCAGGGCGAGCGCGAATTCGTCTCGGAGATGATCGCCACATCGAATACCCGCGTCTTCACGCTGGTGAACATGTGGAGCGGCCGCAAGCTGGACGACCGGTATAAGGCCTTCGTATGGGACCGACTCATCGCGTTCGACCGGGGCGGCGAGCCCTATTCGGGGCAGGACTTCGCGTCGCGGGACGTCTATTTCGTGGACGGCCTGAAGGCGCTGCAGGGCAAGCTTGCCGGCGACATGGAACTTGTGGCCGAATCGGGCCTCGCGGCCTTCGAGCAGCGACTCGGCGACTTCCTCGTGAACGAGCGCCACTCCACGCACATCGTAAAGTTCGTGTCGGAGGCCGACAAGTGCGCCGTAGCGATCGAGCAGAAGGCGTCCCAGCATCGAAATGCGATCCTGGCGGACGGCCAGAAGCTCGTGCAGGCGTACGAGGCCATTCAGCCCCAGCTCGCCGCGGTCCGAGCTCGGCGCGACGAGCTTCCGGCGCTGTTCGAGCGGTACCGCAATGAAACCGAGCGCGAGGTGATGGCCAGCTTTGAGCAGATGATCGCGAAGCTTCGCCAGGATCTTCCGGACGAGCTCGCCGCGCGCCAGCTTCCGACTGCGGCGACTCTTCAGGGCAAAGTGCTGGGCATGTTCCAGCAGAAGAAGCTCTGCACCGAGGCGCTGGGCGTCTGCGAGGAGATCGTGAATGAACGGATCACCACGTGGGGCGGCCCGGAAGGAGGTCCGAACGGGGCCTGCGCCGTAATGAACACGGTTCTACAGCGGATGTTCGAGGATGTGAAGGGCGAGATCGCAGAGATCGACAGGGCGTTCAGCGAGGCGAATTTCGAGATGACCGGCTGGACGGTGAATTCCGCAGCCCCTACCAGCGTGATCAGCACGCAGGAGCGCGTGCTGAGCGGCATTGCGGGCCTTCTCGTGGGAGACTTCAGCGTGCTCACCGGCGGAGTAGGCGGCTGGCGCAGCGTTGCCGGCGCGCTCGGCGGCCATCTCGCCGGCGCCTTCGTCCTCGGCGCTATCGGACTTGCCGGGACCGCTGTGTTCTGGCCGATCTGCCTGGTGATTGGCGTGGCATCCAGCCTGCTTGCCGGCAGCGTGAACCTGGACGAGCGCGCGAAAAAGACCGTGCAGGACCAGGTTCTGGCCGAGCTTACGAAGCTTCCGCAGGAGGCCAGGCTGCTCTTGAAGAACAGACTTGATACGGTCTTCTGCCAGGTCGAGGAGCAGACCATGCGCTCCGTGCACTCGGTGGTGGATGACGAGGAGCGCAACATCCACCGTATGGCCGAGCTGAACAAGCGAAGCCAGACCGAAAAGACGCAGGCGCTCGCAACGCTCGACGATCTGACTCAGAGGATCGGCGCAATCCGCCAAGCCCTGAAGGAGATCGGCGTACAGGCGAAGCAAGCGTGAAAAATCACCCAATGTGGAAACCGGAGGACAATCATAACGATGGCCCTGAAAGACATGCTGGAACAGGCGCGCGAGCAGATGGTCAAACAGGCCGGCGGCGCGATGGACAGCCTGGCCGCGATTGCGACCAGCCTGGACATGAAAGAGACCGCCGGCCGCATTAAGAAGACCGGTGAGCGGCTCAAGTCCGAGAACTTCAACTTGATCGTAATCGGCCGCTTCAAGAACGGCAAGTCCACGATGATGAACGCGCTGCTCGGCAAGCCGACCGTGCCGGTCGTGGAGATGGAGGGCGACGCCGGGCCGATGCCGGTCGACGATCTGCCCTGCACGGCGACGCTGACGAGCATCCGCTACGCCGAGAAGCCCTACGTCCGCGTGTGGCGCTTCGACGGTAAGAGCGAGGACTGGTCGCTCACGAAGTACCTGCGGGAATCCTCGGTGCGCGGCAACGAGGAGGAAAACGAGAAGATATTCAAGGATATAAGAGGGTTCGACGTTGGCTTCCCGGCCGAGCTGTGCAAGTCCGGCGTAACGCTGATGGACTCGCCCGGTCTCGACGATGTACCGCAGCGCACCGAGGTCACACGGCAGGCAGTGGACCAGTGCGATGCGGCGATCGTGATCTACCGCTCGGACGTCTGCGCTGGCCAGGGCGAGCGCGAATTCGTTTCCGGCGTGCTGGCCTCGACCGGTACGCGCGTCTTTACGCTGATCAACATGTGGAGCGGGCGCAAGGTGGACGATCGATTCAAGGCGTTCGCGTGGAACCGGCTCGTCGCCTATGACCAGGGTGGCGAGGAGTATGCCGGCCAGGACTTTGCCAGCAAGGACATCTTCTTCGTCGACGGCCTGAAGGCGCTACAGGGCAAGCTTGGCGACGATACGGGCCTCGTCGCCGAATCGGGCCTGGCGAACTTCGAGCAGCGGCTGGGCGACTTCCTGCTGAAGGATCGCCACTATACGCACATGCAGAAATTCATTCGCAGCGCGGATGTGGAGGCGACCGCAATCGAACAGCAGATTTCGCAGCGCCGCGCCGCTATCGAGGCGGACGGGCAGAAGCTGGCGCAGGCCTACGAGACGATCCAGCCGCAGTTCGAGCGGATCCGCGCGCGCCGCGATAAGCTTCCCACGCTCTTCGAGCGGTACCGCCGTGAGGCGGAGCGAGACCTGAAAGCCAGCTTCGAGCAGATGGTGGCGCAGCTTCGCAACGACCTGCCGGGCGAACTGGCCGCGCGGCCGCTCCCAATGATGCAGAACCCGAACGCCAAGTTCACCGCCAGCTTCCAGCAGAAGAAGCTGTGCGAGGAGGCGCTTAACATCTGCAACGAGATCATCAACGAGCGCGTGACGGCTTGGGGCAACCCGGGCGGCGGCGCGGCGACCATCCTCGGCGGCATCATCGAGCGGATGATGGACGACGTGAAGAGCGAGATCGCCGCCATAGATCGCGCGTTCGGCCAGGCCCACTTCGAGCTGACGGGCTGGAACGTCCAGACGAACGCGCCCACGAGCATCGTCAGCATGGAGCAGCGCATTCTCTACGGAGTGGCTGGCTTCTTCGTCGGAGACCTGAGCCTCGCGACCGGCGTCGGCGGCTGGAAGACCGCGGCGACCGCCGTCGGCGTGCAGATCGCAGGCGGTCTGCTGCTCGGCATGATCGGCCTCGCAGCGTTCTGGCCCGTGGCGCTCGCCGCCGGCCTCGTCGCCAGCCTCGTTGTCGGCTCGCAGGGCCTGGAGGACCGCGTCAAGAAGAAGGTCCTCGATACCGTGCTGCCCGGTCTCGCGAATGCACCGCAGGACGCAGGCAAGATGATTGACGAGCAGCTCGGCACGGTCTTCGGACAGGTCGAGCAGGAGACCATGGCCTCCATTCTCTCGGTGATCGAGGACGAGGAGCGCAACATCCACCGAATGGCCGAGCTGAATAAGCGCGGCCAGACCGAGAAGGGACAGGCCCTCGCCACGCTGGACGACCTGAACCGCAAGGTGAGCGCCATCCGGCAGGGGCTCAAAGAGATCACCGTCAAGGCGCAGCAGGCAGCGTAACGGTAGCCGGTAGCTCGCAGCGGATAGCTGGCAAATACGTTGACCAGCTATCAGCTGCCGGCTGCCGTGGACCTCCCGTAACCTCGACGCGCGGTGCGGATTGGCCGAGGAGCGGCGCGCAGCATGGACCACGATCAACCGTTCAAGGAGCTTCTGCGGGCCTTCTTCCGCGAGTTGATGGAGCTGTTTTTCCCGCACGCCGCCGCGTAGCTCAATTTCAGAGCTCCGCCGCATGATCGAGGAGCCGGAGGGTCAGGAGATACGTACAATGATATCGGTTTACGAACAGCGGGGTCGCTAGCAGGGCATCGAGCAGGGCCGCGAGCAGGCGTCCTGGCGGGCAAGCGGTCCGCGGTGTTGCGGCTGATGGAGCGAAAGTTCGGGCCTGTTTCAGCCGAGACACTTGCGCGCACCGAGGCGGTAGACACGACCGATGCATTGGATCGGCTGTTCGACAGCGTGGCGGACAGTGCCGTTCCGGATCAGATCGACCTGCCAAGAAATCCCGGCGGCCACTCATAGCCCGTGGCCGGTCCGGAGCCGAGTTGAGGAACCGTGAATAATTCAGCATTCGATCTGGACGGCCTGACGCCACAAAGGGAGACCACGCCACGGCCAGCGAGGGCCCCGGTCCCGGAATACGATCTGACGCCCAAGGCGGCGCCTGCCAAGGCGCCAGGTCCAGCTGACTTCGACCTGCCGCCGGTAGATATGCGCGCGGCCTGGGACCTACAGGTGCTGCTGCACAAGGAGCCGGTCCCGGCGGCGCCCTACAACGCGTGGCTGCGCGAGCTGCGGGCCCTGGCGAACGAGGCCGCCGGACGCGACGCCGAAGTGCACGACGCACTGGCTCCTCTGGTAGACGTGCAGGCCACGCCCTTCGCGACAGTCGCCTTCGGCGGCCATTTCAAGACGGGCAAGTCGACGCTGCTCAACGCGGCGCTGGGCCGCCGCGTGCTGCCGGCCGCCGACCTTCCGGAGACCGGCGCCATCTGCGTGCTGAAGTCCGGCAGCGTGGACGGCGTCGAAGTGTTCGCAGGCGGGCGGCGCAGGACCGTGCCGTGCACGCTGGAGGCGATCCAGCAGGAGGTATCGCTCATCGGCGAGGTGGGCGAGCGGCGCGAGAGCGTCCATCGCGTCGAACAGTTGGAGATCACGCTGGCCGGCTGCGGTATTCCAGCGGATGCGCTCTGGATCGACTCGCCGGGCATCAACGACACGGACGAGATGAACGCCTGTGCGCTACGCGCCGCCCGCCGCGCCGATGTTCTGGTCTGGGTGCTCAGCTCGCGCCAGCCACTATCCGAGGTCGAAATGTCGTTCCTGGCGGATCACATCGCGGAGCGTGGCGCAACGGGCGTCGTCTTCGTCCTGAACGCCTTCCTGCCGGACAACACGGCGACGGCCTGGGAGACGTTCCTGACCAAGAAGGCGCCCTGGATCCGCGACAAAGTGCTCTACCATGCGCCGGAGCTCGGCTTCACGGAAGACGCGCCGCCACTCATCGCTCCGGTTTGCGGACTCGGCCTCTACGGCGACAGCCAAAACGACTTCGGCCGCACGGAGCTGCGCCGGCTGCTCCTGGGCCTCGGCTCGCCGGAGGTGCCGCGCGTGCGCCGCGCCCGGCTGAGCCGCGTGGCGCTGGCGCTGCGCGCAGTGGCGCATGCGCAGGACGAGCGGCGTCAGAGGGAGCGCGTCGCGTACGACGCGATGGCGAAGGCGGCCGCCGAGGCGAAGCGCGAGTCCCAGCGCGCGCGCAGTGATTTCTCCGGGGCCGCGGGTGACGCACTTGAGCGGTTCTACGGCCAGTGGGCCGTGGGCGCGCGGAACGGCGCGACCGGTCTGGCCGCCACGATCTCGGGGTCGAACCTGGAGCGCGGCGACCGGTACGGATCACTGCTCAACGACACGCTTCGGAATATCGCGAATGGCGCTATTAACGCGCTTGCGGCAGATGCGCGCCGCCTCTCCGCGCAGTTCGGCCAGCCCTCGTGGGGCATGGGCGACGACGAGGCGCTCCGGCGCCTGCTCATGCCGGACCCTGTCGCCGTCCGCGTGGCCGATCTTACTCCGGCCGACCGCGCAAGCCAGACCGCCGCACTCGTCGACGATCGGCTTCGGGCGATCATTGCACCGCTCGGTATTCATGCGACACCGACGATCGGCGCGAATCTGGCGGCCGCATGGGCAGGCCCGCGCGATACGACGGAGAGCCGCGAGCGCGATGCCGAGGCGACGCGCCAGGCGATGATCGCGGCAGCGGACCAGGCGATCCGCGATCTCGAATCGCGGCGCGAACATGCGCTACGCTACATGCGGGACCGCGATACACGTTTCCCCCAGGGTTGGGGGCCAGCGACTGCTTCCGACGGACCGGACCTGCCGTCCGCGCCGCCGTTATCCTATTGGGACGAACGTCGCGAGACCGTGCTGCGCCTCGCGGAACAGGCAGAGAGACTCGCCGCACAGGATTCGGGATCATGAACAGCATCGGGATCGACTTTCAGCAGACTGTGACCATTCTCTGCATCGGCGAGGGGACCGGGCCCGCGACACGGGTGCGAAGCGTCGGCGATGGCCTGCGCCCCATCATTCCCAACGTAGTTTCCGGCGAGCTTTGGGGCAGCCGCGCGCTCGATGGCGGCGGCCAGGAGTCTGGGCCCGGCGGACGGAACGCCAACCGCTCCCCCGACGATGGGAGGTTAGGGGGCGAATCCGCTGCGTCGTCCAACCAGGATTGGGGGGCGGCGGGCGCACCGTCAGATGGTCCGTGGCTGGCCGAGCCGGACGCCTCGCGGTTCTGGCAGGGTCTTTACGGCCGGCTCTACGCCTTTCTCGGCCGCATCCCGCCGACCTCCCAGCGCGGCTACCGGCTGATTGCCGGGCTGCAGGCACTGGACGGACGCGCTGCCTCCGACGGCGTCTGCCGGCTGGCGGCGCAGGCCGGGTTCGGGCCGCCGACCTGTATCGCGGCCACCGACGCGCTTCTAGCCCGCCATCTCTCCGAGACGCGCCAGGGATCCGCGGGCGAATCGACCATCACGGTCATCTCGGCAGGCGATACGGCCACCACCGTCTGCTCCTACCGCATGCGCCGCGAGTCGCTGGCGTCCGGCCGCATCGCGACGCGCATTCTCGCCCGAGATACGTCCCCGCGCCATCTGCCCTTTGGCCACGCGCACTGGGCCGGCCGACTGCTCGTTCACATCACCGACCTGTTCACCGAACCGATCCAGTCCGGCTCCGAGCTTGCGATGCGCGACGCGGCGCTCGAATTCGGCTCGCGGCTGCGGCGCGCGCCTGCCGGCCGCTCCGTAACCTGGACCGGCCCGCACCGCGATAAGCTGTACGCGCCACTCGAGCTGACCTACTCCGACTGCGCATCATGGCCGGAAACATCGCACTACCTCGCGATGCTTCCGGACATGATTCGCGATTCGGCGGCCGCGCTGGGCGTCAGGAGCCGGCCAGACTTGATCTTGGTCGGCGGAATCGGCGCGCTCTGGCCGTTCCCGGTCGCCGCGGCGGCCTCCGTCGGGCAGGTGCTGCAGAGCGGTTCGCCGGAGGAGGACGTGGCGCGCGGCGCGGCGTGGTGGCCGGAGATCGAGTCGCTCTGGTCCGACGTGCCGACGCTGCTCGCCGATTCGCCGTCGTCGCTCGCGCCGCTGCTCTCCGCGCCGCTGCCGGACTGGCTCTCCGACGTGTCGGCGGTCGTTTCGAGCGCGGCGCCCGCCGAGCCGGATAACCCGTTCCTGCCGCGCGAGGAGTTGGAATCTCCGTTCGGTGCGTCGGCGCCGGCTTCATCCACGGAATTCGCGTCGCTTTCGGTAAGCGCACAGGCGAGCGAGGCGTCGTTCAGCCCGTTCGAGCCGCTCGGCGAGATTCCGGAGAGCGTCGCGCAGATGCTCAAGGATAGCGCGCCGGGACAGGCGCACGACTTCGATCTGCCGGTGCACGAGACCGACGCCAAGTCCGAAGACGACGTGGACCTGGACGACCTACCGCCCTGGGATCCTCGGCGGAACGAGTTGTGATGGACTTTCGCGAAGTCAAAACGGGCCGCGGACCTGCCGGAGGCCGATGAAGTTGTCACGGAACGAGACGCGATGGACTCTCTCGGGGTTGAACTCTCGGTCCAAGTCTACCAAACCCGCCCTCGCGGGTTGAGCCCGCGAAAGACGAAGTCCGCCTTGGGTGGACTTCGTACACCCAGACCGGTACTTCAGTGCCGCGCGCAAGTAGCATAGGGGATTGGTTCTTATGGCATCCACCAACCTGCCGGCGGTCCGAACGGAGACGCCGGCCGCGCTTTCCGGCCAGGGATTTCCGCTCGACGAGCCGCAGTTCTCGGAATCGCTGCCCCTGATGATGGTCTCCGCGCTGGAGCGGCGGTACCTCGCCGACCTCCAGTCCGGCCATTGGGACATCTCGGCGCGCGAGGGCGACGACGGCCTTCCGCTCCTGCGCGAGGTGGTCAAGCTCGGCCGGCCGGACAGCGACGAGGCCTGGGCGCAGGCCATGCCGCACGTCCTGACCGCCTGCAATGAGCCCGGCCACGCGCTGGTCATGGCGCTGCATGGAGAGGGCACGCGCCACAAGCTCTACCTCGGCGGCCGGCGCATCCTGGGCTCCGGCGCGCGCTCCACGGAGGATTTCGTTGCGGCGCAGGAGAGCGCCTTCAAGGCCTACTTCACCGGCCTGGAGATGGGACCGACCGCCAGCATGGACGGCGACGACATGCCGGAGCTGTCGGAGTTCCTGGCAACCGCGCCGGCGGTCTCCGTGCTGACCGGCATCCCCTCCGGCCGCGGCGGCGCTCCAGGCGCGCTCCAGAGCCTGGACCGGCTGGTGAAGGCCGTCGGCAACCAGAAGTACGCCCTGCTGGTGGTCTGCGAGCCGGTCGAGCCGGCCCAGATCGATCAGACGCTGGACGCCTGCCGCCGCCTCAAGAGCGCCGTACACGCCTACACGCGCCGGACGATCACCCGCAGCGAAGGCGAGTCTTCGAGCGAGAGCCACACCGACAAGGAGTCGCTCGACACATGGCAGAGCAAGCTGCCTCTGGCGCTGTTCGGACTTTCGGCGTTCGCCAGCGTCGTCGGCCTGTTCGTCCCTATGGTGGGACACATCGCGCAGCCCATGACATCAATGGGCTTCGCGGCGAACGCGCGCGCCATGCAGCACGACATGGAGAATGCGCGACAGATCACCGACGGCAAGAACTGGTCGGAGGCGGGCGGCACCGAGCTGCTGGACGCGAACGCCGAGGCCTGCGAGGCGCTGCTGCAGGAGCACATCGACCGGCTGGAGGCGGGCCGCAGCAACGGATGGTGGAAGACGGCGATCTACGTGGCCGCCGAGAGCGAGGCCGCGGCGCAGAGCGTGACCGGCGCGCTTCGCAGCCTCTGCAGCGGCGAGTCTACGAAGCTCGACCCGTTCCGCTCCGTGCCCGTCCCGCCCTACCTGCTGCGCGAGGCGGTCCAGCACGGCCAGGTTCTCAGTCTGCTGCCTGCCGAGGGGAACCAGAGCCATCCGCTTGGCGAGACGTTCGACGTGCTCGGCACCTGCGTCACCTCCGAAGAGCTCTCCGTGCTCGTGAACCTGCCCCAGCAGGAGATCCCGGGCCTGCCGATGCACGATATGAGCACCTTCGCGCTCTCCGCGCCGGAGGCCACCGAGGACTCGATCCTGCTCGGCACGCTGCAGGACAGCCAGGGCCGCGACCTCTCGCCTGTCACCGTCACGCAGGCGGCGCTCAACCGGCATGTCTTCGTCTCCGGTATCACGGGCTACGGCAAGACCAACACCTGCATGCAGATTCTGCTGGAGTGTTATGGGAAGCTCGGCCTGCCATTCCTCGTGATCGAGCCGGCAAAGGCGGAGTATCGCCGCCTCTCGCAGACGGATGAGTTCAAGGGCAAGCTGCGCGTCTACACGTTCGGCGGCAACTCGCCGCTGCCGTTCCGAATCAATCCGCTCAGCCCCGTCGCGGGCATCCCGCTCGGCCGCCACATCGACCTGTTGAAGGCCGTCTTCAACGCCTCCTTCCCGATGTACGCCGGCATGCCCTACGTCCTGGAGGAGGCGATCCTCGAGGTCTACGCCGAGCGCGGCTGGAGCCTGTTCACCTCGGAGAACGCCTGCCTCGATCCGCGTGCCGGCGTCGACGAGCGCAGTGCGCTGACACCCTGCCTGGAGGACCTGCATGACAAGGTCGACGTGGTCCTAAACCGCAAGAAGTACGGCCAGGAGGTGCATGCGAATATGGGGGCGGCGCTCCGGTCGCGCATCCGCAGCCTGATGGTTGGCAACAAGGGCATGGCGCTGAACACCCGCCGCTCCACGCCCCTCGCCGATCTGTTCGACGTGCCCACCGTGATCGAGCTGCAGAACCTTGGCGACGACGAGGAGAAGGCGTTCGTCATGGCGCTGCTCTTCGTGCTCCTCTATGAGTACGCCGAAGTGCGGCAGACGGAGATCGCGCCGGCCCGCCGTGGCAAGCTGCAGCACCTGACGCTGATCGAGGAGGCGCACCGGCTGCTCGTCGCCACGCATGGCCCCGTCAGCGCCGAGACCGCCGACCCGCGCTCGAAAGCCGTCTCGATGTTCACCGACATGATGGCCGAGATGCGCGCCTACGGCGAGGGCTTCATCATCGCCGACCAGATTCCGACCAAGCTGGCGCCGGAGACACTCAAGAACTCGAACCTGAAGATCATCCACCGGCTGGTCTCGCCGGACGACCGCGAGGCGGCCGGAAGCTGCATGAACCTGACCGACTGGCAGAAGCGCCACCTGAACAACCTGAAACCCGGCCTTGCGATCGTCCACGACGAGCGGATAGGCGAGGCGGTGCTGACGCGAATCCAGCCGGTGAAGGACAACCGCGCTCCGACCCTCACCGAGCGCGAGGTCCGGGCGCTGCTGGGCGAGATCGATGGCGGCGACAGATCCTACCTGCATCGGCACGCCGGCTGCCGCTCCTGCCCCGCGCCGTGCACCTTCTACCACCGACTCGAGGAGGCGCAGGATCAATCGGAGTGGAACGCGCGGCTGCAGCCCTTCCTGGAGACGACGCTGCTGGACGACGCGCCCGCCGCCTGGGCGGCCTGGTCCCAGTGGCGCGCGGAGTGGGACGAGGAGAGTCAGGCGATGTTAGGCCAGACGGGAGAGGCGGCCATCGGAGTGACACACTGCGCCGTGACCAACGCCGCGCACAAGTGGATCGGCGACATGGCCGGAATGCGCGCGAAGCAGGCGGCCCACCAGACCTCGCCTCTCACCCCCGGCGACCGGCTCCAGCGGGAGACCGCCGCGCGGGCGCTGGGCGCGCTCTTCATCGCCTGGGCTCGCCGGACCGAATGGGAGGAGGCGGCCGCCACGGAGTTCGGCGCCGCGCAGGAGAGGCTGCGCGGCGCGATCGCAGATCGGCCCAGGCGCGAGCTGACGGGCTGCGCGCAGTGCCCGGCGCGCTGCCGCTACCCGGCCTACGTGGTCCCGATCCAGGAGACGCTCGAGAAGCAGATCAAGCCGAAGCTGGCGACCGGCATGGCTCCCGCAGACCGGTTGAAGGCGATCGACCAGTCCGTGGCGCAGGTCGAGGCATCCATGCCGATGCTCAAGCGGCGCAAGGCGGATCCCAACGTCCGGCGGCACTGGCTCTACTGCGCGCTAACGCACGTCTCGCTGCCGCCGGACCTGCCTGCGACCGTTCAGGACAACCGCGAGTCGGTCCTTGCGATGCTGCGCCAGCCCGCTATCGACGCGGAGGCCGCCGAGCTGAGTGACATCGCCGGGCTGGCATCCAATTAACCCTCCAGCCCTGCCGCGTGCCGGTGCGCGGCAGGGTCGCCGGCGGACCGAAGCGCGACGGAATGAATTCCTTCGCTATACGGCCTCCGGCCACATGTCCCTCCGGGACATACCGTTTAGCGATGTGGCCAACTGATTGCAACCTGACCATAATACACCTGGGATTTGCTTTGATTCGAGGACAATCCGATCAGGAGAAGCGCAAAGCTAACGGCGAACAGTGGACGCCTCAAGGATGCAACTGAGGCGGGAGGTAGGTTGGCATGGCATCCGCGTGGAGGCGAAACAAGCTGTGCGTCTGCGTACACTTCGTTTGGGCGACGAAGGACCGCCTGCCGCTTATCACGGAGGCCATTGAGCGCGACCTATTTCGGTGTGTCCGCGGTATCTGCCAGGACCTTCGATGCGATTGCTTGGCGATCGGCGGCGTCGACGACCATGTGCATTTGCTGGTTTCGCTCTGCTCGACGGTAGCCCTCGGCCGCGTTATGAAGGAGGTGAAAGGCGGTTCCTCGCGGTTCGTCTCGGCGACGGTCGCACAAGACGCATGGTTTGCCTGGCAACCAAATTATGCCGCGATCTCGGTCTCGCCGTCCCACCGCCGCCGGGTTGTGCGCTACATTGAGAACCAGAAACAGCATCACGCGCAGGGCACCGAGTGGCCGCAGGCCGTAGAGACGGACATGGAGGTCTTCACCGACGAAGCATAACGCAACTCACTCGAGCCCTGTTCCGCTAAACGGTGTGTCCCGGAGGGACACGGGGCCGAAGGCCGTATAGCGAAGGAATTCATTCCGTCGCCCGCTCGTCACCGTGTGTGCCATCGGTGGTGCCCAAGCGGCACTCGATTTCGCAACGGCGGACCTTTCACGGAACGCGCTTCAATTGCCCACTGCCAGAATGGCCGCCGCCTGAAAAGCTATAGTCAAGGTGATTTCGATCCACGAAGATTAGCGTGGTCGTGCTTGGACTAAACTTACCGGACGTCCAAAGGAGCGTCTCCTCGAGCGTGATTTGCCCGGAAGCGGTTTGCGTTAGCTTTAACCTGGCTGCTCTAGGGTGCCCCCTCGGCAGCAATCTATAGTAGACCATACCAACCGTTCCGCTGACCGCACCGTCGGTCAGAGCGAACACAACGTGAAAGCGTTTATTGTCCTCTTGCGAGACCGCAGCACTTTCCCACACACCGACGAAATCAGGAGGCATGGGCTTTCCCTTTCAGTTTGCGCGCACGGATATCATGCCGATCCGACGTTCGCCGTCGCGTTTCGAACCAGGGCATCCAACTTCGCGCGGTGTTCCACATCACACACGCTATTCACTCGGACGCGCGGGCCCATTGGAGACCGAAACTACTCGGTGCACCGGCGCGACCGGCTTCCGACATGGCTAACTCAATCCTGCCGCGTGCCGGTGCGCGGCAGGGTCGCCGGCGGCGTGGAATGTGCCGCTGTGGTGGTCGATGTGCAGCATTACGGGGTTGGCCACGGCGCCGGCCGCCAGCTCGATCGTGTGGCCGCGGCGGGCCAGCTCGGCGCGCGTCTCGGCGCTAACGGTGTCGTTGATCGTAAGCGAGCCGGCCCGGAGGAAGGCGCGCTCCCGGTCCGGGATCGGGTTGAACGAGTCCTGATGGTGGTGCGTGGCGAAGCGCGGCTGCGTGACGGCGGTCTCCGGCGGCATGCCGAAGTCCACGAAGTCCAGCAGCAGGTTGAGCGTCGCCTGGTCCTGCAGGTCTCCGCCGGCCACGCTGATCGCCAGGACCGGCCTGCCCTCCTTCAGCACCATGGTCGGCGT
>Ga0070735_10001556_pt1 | contig 22001 bp, 18 predicted proteins | sample Coa_R1_FD_66443 | JGI IMG/M metagenome (GOLD analysis project Ga0070735, IMG submission 66443) | Surface soil microbial communities from Centralia Pennsylvania, which are recovering from an underground coalmine fire - Coalmine... | ecosystem: Environmental > Terrestrial > Soil > Unclassified ...
CTGGACCTGCGTCGCTACGGGACGGTGCCGCATGCAGGATTTGGTCTTGGATTGGAGCGGGTCGTCCAGTTCATGACCGGCATGGCGAATATCCGCGACGTGATTCCGTTCCCGCGGACCCCGCGAAACGTCGAGTTCTGACAGTCGGAGCGAAAGTCCGCACCCTCCCTATACTTGGTCGTGCGCGAAACAGAGCCAGGACAGGATGCCACGGTGCGCGAGCGGCTCGAGCGCAACGAAGACGCCGTCCTCGCGCCGTGGGCGATGCGCAGCTCCCGGTCCGCCGGACGAGCCGCTGATGAGGACGAGTCGCCCGTCAGAACCGCCTATCAGCGCGACAGAGACCGGATTATCCACACCAACTCCTTTCGCAGGTTGCGAGGCAAGACGCAGGTCTTCATCGCGCCGGCTGGCGACCACTATGCCAACCGCTTGAGCCACGCACTGGAAGTCGCGCAAATTGGCCGCGACATCGCCCGGGCCCTCGCGCTGAATGAGGATCTGGTCGAGGCGATTGCTCTGGCTCACGACCTCGGCCACGCCCCATTCGGACACACCGGTCAGTCGGCTCTGGACAGTCTGCTGGGAGGTGGCTACCGGCACGACCAGCAGAGCCTGCGTGTGGTGGAGTACCTGGAACGTGGCGGACTGGGCCTGAACCTCACAGTCGAGGTGCTGGACGGCATTCGTACGCACCGCAAGCCACGCTCCAGCCTGGCCGCAACATCGGTTGGGCCGTCGGCAACGCTGGAAGCCGCCGTCGTCCGTCTGTCGGACGCCGTGGCATACATCAACCACGACGCCGACGACGCGGTACGCGCCGGAATCATAGCGGCCGGCGATCTGCCTCAATCTGCCGTCGCGCAGCTCGGTCGAGATCGATCGCAGCGCATCAACGCGGTAGTGCTGGACATCATCCACACCAGCGCAGGGCGGCCGATGGTGGAGATGAGCCCGCCCACTCTGGAGGCGCTCGATAGGCTCAGGGATTTCCTTTTCGAGCGCGTTTACTCCAATCCAATCGTGCGCCGTGAAGCGGACCGCGCGTACCGGGTGATCACCGAGCTTTTTCAATATTTCGCCGAACGCCCCGAAGCCCTGCCGGCCGAGTACCGGGAGGATCGCCGCGGAGAGGGAATCGAGCGCCGGGTCGCCGATTACATCGCGGGAATGACCGACTTCTTCGCAATCAACACCTTTCAAGAAGTGTTCGTGCCGAAGATGTGGCCGGCCTGAGTCTTCGCTGGCCGGTGGCCAAACCTCACTGCGGACGCGGAGGAAGGACGCAGAACTCGTTGCCCTCTGGTTCGGACAGGACAACCCGGGCAACGTCGGCTTGCCCGATGTCGATGCGGCGTGCGCCGAGCTCAATCAGACGCTCTACTTCCGCTTGTTGTTCGTCGGGGGCCAGGTCGAAGTGAATGTGGTTCTTGGTTCGCTTGTCTTCACGGGCCGGCACAACCACAATCGCCCGACACCAGTCATGGTCCACGGGCTCGATGGCTGCTTCATCCAGATGGTCGAATGCGATTCGCTAATCAAGCGACTGCGACCACAAGCCTGCGAGGGCCGGTCATGTCGGGCGTCGATCGTGACGGTATAGAGCCGGCTCACCATACGGCGGTCACGGCGAGGCAACCGGTCCCGGCGCGCCGTGGTCGAGCACCGTCGTCACGCTGTACTCGTCTTCAGGGCGAAACGAGTAGTGGCGAAGCATCTCGCCGACGAGTCCGAGCATGAAGAGCTGGAGCCCACTGATGATCGCGATTCCCGAGACCACCAACAATGGCCCGTGGGACTGAAAGACCGACTGGCCCATGAGCTTGAGGACGAGCAGGTAGAGGAATCCCGCGGTTCCCAGGCCCAGCAAACCGATTCCGAGGAAACCGAAAAGCTGGAGCGGCCGTTGCAGATACCGTGTCAGGAACATGACTTTCACAAAGTCCAGCAGGCCCTTCAGGAGCCGTCCGGCGCCGAACTTCGAGCGACCGAATTCCCGGGACCGGTGCGCCACTTCCAGCTCGCCGACGCGGAATCCGCGCCAGTACGCCATCACGGGAATGAACCTGTGGAGCTCGCCGTACAGCTTCAGCTCGTCGAGCACCTCACGCCGGTAGGCTTTGAAGCCGCAATTGAAGTCGTGCAGCGGGATTCCGGTGGACTGCCGCACGGTGAGATTGAAGAGACGCGAGGGTACAGTCTTGGTGAGAGGGTCATGGCGCACTCGCTTCCATCCCGAGACGAGGTCGAAGCCCTGGTCAATCGCGGCCAGGAAGCGCGGAATCTCCTTCGGGTCGTCTTGAAGATCCCCGTCGAGAGTGACCACAATGTTCCCGCGCGCGACCCGGAATCCGGCCAGGAGCGCGGCAGTCTTACCGAAATTGCGCCGCAGCCGGACCACCCGCACACGACCGTCGGATTCGAACGCCTCTTGCAACCTGAAAGGCGTCTCGTCGCGGCTGCCGTCGTCCACGAACACGATCTCCGCGCTGCGATCGAGCTCGCCGAGCATGTCTGCAAGCTGGCGATGGAGCCTGGGCACGCTCTCCGCCTCTTCGAAGACAGGGACCACAACGGATACGTCGGGCGGCCCGGACGGCCCGGCGTGAACGGTCGCCGTCTGCTCCCGGGCCACCGGCACGTCGTGAGTTATGCCGGCTCCGGTCATGGTTCGGCCGCTGTTGGATAGACCTCAAGGATTCTGACAGCTGCCATGATGGGCTGCGCCGCAACGCCGGCATGCGCGACGAGCCACAGAACACCGCGGGCAGCCAGTACTGTCACCACCGCGCCGGCCACGTCCAGCAGAAAATGGTTCGCCGATATCACAACAGCTGCCGCCATGGCCGCCGGATAGGCGAGGGCGGCGACCCGGACCAGCCAGTGGCGCCATGCCGCGAAGGCGCCCCAGGCGACGATCAGGGCATAGCCGACATGGAGGCTGGGCATCGCCGCGTAGGGATTGTAGGTGTACGACCCAGGCTGGGCTCCTCCCGCCTGTGCCAGATGCGACCAGACAAGCGGGTCGACGAATCCGTAGTTGGAGAGCATCCGCGGTGGGGCGGTTGGATACAGGTAGAAGACGGCTAGAGCGATCGCGGTGGTGATGAGGAACATGTTGCGGACAAAGGTGTAGTGCTGCCGCCTCCAGATGCAGATGGCCGCGATAACGCCGATCGTGACGAAGGCGTGGCTCAGAATGTAGAACAGGTCGATTCCGGTCATTAGCTCCCGGTACTGCAGGAGATTGCGCTCTAACCGGGACTCGATGAAGAAGCCGTGGCGCCATTCGAAGTCGATAATTCGGTAGGCATTGATGATCGCGACGTCGGTTTTCGGCTGGATGTGGCCGCGCACCAGCTCATAGCCCTGCTCCATCATGAGCATGAGCCCGAGCTGCCAGGAGACCCAGGCGTATCGTCGCAGCAGCGAGGCGACCTGGCGGCGCGACAGGGTCACGTAGACCGCCGAAACTGCCCCGGAGAGGAACAGGACAATCGCCAGGGCGAGAATGACGTCGCCCGCATGGAGCTGATGTGCCACGATCGCCAACGGCCGTGTCATTCGCTCACCCCGACCCAAATGCTCTCCAAACTATATCAGCAAGGCTGGAAATTTTACGTGACAGGCGACATCGCGGGGAGTATAATGGTGACAGCGACGCCTGCCGACACCGCGCAGGCGTTCACTAGTTCCCGGCGGAATGAATGAACTGATGGGCAAGTACAGAGCAGCGGGCGCCGGGGTAGCAAGCTCGCATTCGGCACCGGGGCGCAAAGGAGACTCAATGATCAAGATCGAGGTTACGACCGCGCTTAAGGATGCCCTGGAACACGCGGCAAGTAGTGGAACGGCTCAAGTCGCTCTCTACAAGGACAAGCCCGTGGTGATTCTCAGCTACGAGGAATACGAGCGGAAGTACCTGGCGCCGGAAGACAGCGCCTAGACGTGGATTACCTGGCTATGGGCTCGATGAGCCCATAGCTTCCGTCCCCGACTTTGTACAGGACGTTTACCTGTTCGTTCTTGGCATTCAGGAAGACGTAGAAGTCGCGCTCGCCGCGCTCCAGCTCCTGTACGGCCTCGTCCTCGAACTGCGGCTTCATGTCGAGCCTCTCGAGGTGGATGATGGGTGAGCCCGTCTGTGGCCGCAGATCGTCGGGCGATAACGCCGCGGCGCTTTCGGGCTCCTCAAACATCGTCGACAGCTTTGTGCCGTGGTGAGTCTTCAGCCGCTCCTTGTGCCGGTTCAGTTGCCGGTAGAGCTTGTCGACGGCATCGTCAACAGCCACGTGCATCTCGGGGCCGCTCGACTCCACCCGAAGGGTCTTGCCGGCCGCCCGTGCCGTTGCCTCCACGTGATTGTGGTGAGCCGACACTCGCGTCTCTTCGGTCCACAGCTCGACCTCGATCTTGCTCAGGCGGTCGAGATACTTGTCGAGCTTTCCCATCTTCGCGACCACGAGATCATGCAGCCCCGGAGACACCGCCATGTTCCGGCCCTTGACGTGAACTGTCACGTCGCGCGGAGTCCGATGCGCTCGCTTCATCTCGTGAGCCTCCGTGTGCCGAGCCAAAATTGCACGGTGTGCCGGCTTTGAGTCCGACCAGCCCGGGTACCAGAGTCTACCCCGAAAGGGGCGACGAGGCGCCGAGCGCGGCGACGCTACTCCTCGAAGCTTCCGAAGCCGTCTTCGAGGACCGGACGTTGCTTGCTGCCGTCGGGAGGGCCGACCACCCCGTGAGCCTCGAGCTGATCCATCACTCGCGCGGCGCGAGAGTAGCCGATGCGAAGCTTGCGTTGCAGCAGTGACACCGACGCATGCTGGTACTCCCGCACGACTCTGATCGCCTCGCTGAGAAGCTCGTCGTCGGCGTTCTGCGCCGCTTTCTCGGCTTCGGCGAACTCCTCGGCGGGCACTCGATGGACCACATTTTGCATGGGACTTCGCTTCCAGAACTCGACGAGGCGCTCGATCTCGGGCTCCGAGACCGAGGCGCCCTGAAGCCGAATCGGCTTCGGCGCGTCAGGAGGCAGGTACAGCATGTCCCCGCGTCCCAGCAGCTTCTCCGCTCCGGCCGTGTCGAGGATCGTGCGCGAGTCAATCTGCGAGGTCATCATGAACGCAATCCGGGCCGGGAAATTCGCTTTGATCAGCCCGGTGATCACATCGACCGAAGGCCGCTGCGTGGCGATGACCAGGTGGATCCCGGCAGCTCTCGCCAGCTGGGCCAGTCGGCAGATCGAGTCTTCGACTTCCTCGGGCGACACCATCATGAGATCGGCAAGCTCGTCGATGACGAACACGATGTACGGGAGCGGTTTCCCGCCCGAAGCCGCCGCCTTCTCGTTGTAGCGCTGGATGTTCCGCACTGTGTTGTCGGCGAACAGCTGGTAGCGCCGCTCCATCTCGCGCAGCGCCCACTGCAGCACGCCTACGACTCGATCCATCTCGGTGATTACCGGGCTGAGCAAGTGAGGCACGCCGTTGTAGACCGCCAGCTCCACCGTTTTCGGATCCACCATCATTAGCCGAACCTCGTTCGGCGTGTTCTGGTAGAGGAGGCAGCTGATCAGGGCATTGATGCAGACGCTCTTGCCCGAGCCCGTTGCCCCGGCGATCAGCAGGTGGGGCATTCGCGCCAGATCGATCACGGTGGGAGTACCGGACACATCCTTGCCGAGTGCGATGCGTAGTGGCGATTCCGCCGCGCGATAGGGCTCGCTCTCGAGGAGCTCGCGCAGTGATACCGCCGAGGCGGTGGAATTCGGAATCTCTATGCCGATCACCGGCTTGCCGGGAACGGGAGCCTGGATGCGGATGGTCGGAGCCGCCAGGGCGAGGGCCAGGTCATTCTGGAGAACGGTGATGCTCTTTACCTTGACCCCGCGATCGGGTTGTACGTCGAACTGCGTGACGACCGGTCCACAGTGATAGTCGACGACGCGCGCGCTCACGTTAAAGCTGGCGAGTGTCTCCTGAATGCGTTGGGCTTTCACGTCGAGATCGGAGGGTGCGGCCTGGCGCTTGGGTGATGGCAGGAACGTTGCGATCGGGGGCAACGTGTTACTCCCCGGAGCGGACGCCTCCCCGCCCGGAGCAGCCACCTGGCCCACCAGAGAATCCGCGCGGGCACTGCTAGCGAGCGCGCCTGGGCCGGAGACCCGTACGCCCTCGGTCGAGGCGCAAACTTCGCCCGACTCGCCGGGTTCGTCGGGAATCCAGAATCCCTCGTCCGCGGCGTCTATCGAGGTCGACTCGAGGAGACGGCGAGATCTGAGCGCCGTCGAAACCGACCGGCCGGCGCGCCCCAGAGCGAGCGTCCAGCTGCCCACCGGCGCCCGTAACAGAAGCGCGAGCGCCATCAACGCGATCACTACGAGCGTGAATGCCGCTAGCGGCTCCCGGCCGAGCACGGACGGCAGCGGATACGCGGGTCCTACTCCCAGGCTCGCCGCCGCTGAGTGCCAGGCGAGAGCGAGGGCGCAATATATCAAGAGGGCACATCCGAGCAGGTTACGCGCGCGCCCCCACGTCATCCGTTCCGCCTCGAGTCGCCACCAGACCCAGGTGCGGGCCACGAACGCTCCTGTCAGAAGCAGGAGCGTGAGCAGAACCGCGGTGTTCGCGTCTCTGCCGCGCGAGAGCGCGAGGCCGGCTTCCAGCAGGCCGATGGTCACGCCGAGAGCGGCAAGAGCGAGAGTGGCGACCTCCGACACGCTGCGGGGACGCGCAGTGCGTACGGCCCACCGCAACACGGCCAACACAGCGTTGCCGCGGCGCGTGGAACGGCCGCGTGGGCGTGACGGCTGGCGGGAAACCGCTGACTTTGCCTTGGTGGCCATAGGGGAGATACCAGGGAGGGGGACGAGTCGCAGCATACCACCGGTGGCAATGAACTGCCAACAGGAGCAATCTACGAGGGGCGGCGCGATGCAAAAAGAGCGAGCCTGGAGATGGAGATCCAGGCTCGCTCTTCGGAGGAGAGGTGTGAGCGACCCTCATCACGTATGCTACGCGCCGATTCTTGGAACAGCATGAGAATGGCGCGGAAAGTGCCCGCGAACTACCGCGCCCGAAGCGCTTGCGGTGCAAGTGGGCCGGTGGTCGTCATGACCTGCTCGGGCGCGATCGCCAGCTCATCGAGAAGCTCGCGGATGTCCCCGGGCGTCACGGCTTCGATCTTGAGGCGCGTCTCCTCCAGGGTCTCGAGTCTTCCCTGCGCCAGCCAGGACGATATGAGGCCGAAGACCCGTTCGTTCGTGCTCTCGCCGCCGATGATCACCGCGCTGATGAGCTTCGCCTTGGCGCGTTCTAGCTCGTCTTCCTGGACCTCCCCCTCCTGCAGGCGCTGCAGTTCCTCCAGAGCCGCGGAGAGCGCCTGTTGCGCCAGCTCCGGAGAGGTGCTGATGTGGGTGAGAATCACCCCCGTGTCCTCGAACTCCATGAGCTGGGCGGTTGCCGAGTCGGCGAGACCCTTCTGATAGAGAGCCCAATACAGTCGCGACCCGGTATTGTCGCCGAGTACCGTGGCAAGAAGAGCGGCAACCCAGTAGCGAGGATCCTTGCTCGACACCGAAGGGAGCCCAATCGCGATGTGTTGCTGGAGGAAGCGGTCGCGCTGATACACGCGCAGTCCCGGGCGCAGCTCGAGTGGCGCAAACCGACGTCCGGTTTCGCCGCTGCGCCAGGTAGCCGAGAGGCTGGATACCTGCTCGACCACCTCGTCCCAGTCAAAGTTTCCGGCGATGGAAAAGATCATGTTTGCGGCGCCGTACCGGCGGTGCCAGTACGCGCGCATATCCTCGACGCGCAGGTTCTTGATCGTCTCGGATGTTCCCAGCACCTCCCAGGACAGTGGGTTCTGGCCGAAGTAGTCGTGCATGAAGTGGTCCATCAGGACGTGAGCAGGCTGGTCTTCATAGCGCGCGATCTCTTCGAGGATGACGTTCCGTTCCTGGTCGAACGCTGAATCCTCGAGAAGCGGATGTGTCAGCTCGGCGAGCACCTCGATGGCGCGCGGCAGGTTCTCACGCAGGACTCTGGCCCAGTAGAAAGTCATCTCCTTTGATGTTCCGGCGTTGCTCTCGGCACCCATCTCCTCGAAGGCGCGGTCGATCTCCGGTCCCGACATTCGGTCTGTACCTCGAAATGCCATGTGCTCGAGGAAGTGGGAGACGCCCATATGCGCTCTCTCTTCGTCTCGGGTACCGGTGCAGACCCAGAAGACGGAGGCGGCGGATTCCACGCCCGGGATGGATTGACCGATGAGCTGGAGCCCGTTCTCCAGCCGATGCGTGTGAAACAGACTGTGCTGCCGGGTTAGCGTGGTTGCCATACGTACCTTCCTGCTACAGACGGGCCGTGGCGCCCGAAAAGAGCTCCTCTTGAGTCCTGGGTCCGAGCGCCACCGCAGCTATGTTGCGTGAGATATCGAGCCGTCGGATGAGTGATCGAACCTGGTCCGGATCGACCGCTTCGATCCCCGCCTTCACGTCTTCGAGGCTACGCAGCCGGTGCTCGAACCACCAGTTGCGGAGATTCGCTCCCATGCGGGCCGCGCTGCTCTCGCTCCGCATCACCACGCTGCTCTTCAGCCGATTCTTGGCGAGGTTAGTTTCCTCTACGGTAAGACTCTGTGTCTCGAGCTTCCGAAGCTCATCGAAAACGACCTCGACGCTCTCATGCGCCCGCTCCGCACTCGTTCCTACGTAGACGCGAAACAGGCCCGTGCGCTGCAGGGCATCGAAACGAGCATGGGCGGCGTAGGCGAGACCGCGCTTCTCTCGAACTTCCTGATGAATCCGCGAATTGGTGCCGCCACCCAATGCCTGCGCCAGGACGGCTGACGAGTAGTAGTCCGGGTCGGAAAATGCCACTCCCGGAAAAGCGAAGCCAAGGTGCTCCTGGGACGTGTCCCGGACTGTAGCGGAAACACCGGAATGGAAGGCCGGCGGATCGAAACGGTCTGGCGTAACAGCAGCCTGCCACGAGCCGGTGATTTCTTCGAGCCACCCCACCACATCTTCCCAGCGGAAGTTGCCCGCGACGGACACCGTCACGTTGCCGCCACGGTAATGCGCGCGCCAAAACGCCAGCAGGTCCTCGCGCGAGATCAGTTGCAGCGACTCCTCTGATCCGAGAACGTCGTGGCTGAGCGGCGATCCGGCGAAGCAGTCGCGCCGCAGACGATCGAGCACGAGCTGCGCCGGGCGGTCCTCGCGCTGTCGAATTTCCTGCAGGAGCAGGGTTCGAACGCTTTCCATGGCATCTTCGGGGAATGCCGGCTCTCCAATTACGTCGGCAAGCAGACGGATTCCGCGGTCTAGCTTCGAGCCCAACAGGACGCCGCTGACCAGGGTCATCTCGATGCCGGCCGAGGAGTCGTAGTCGACGCCGAGGGCGTCGAGGCGATCGGACAGCTCGCGGTCACTGAGTGAACGAGTGCCGCGGAAGAGCATTTGCTCCGTGAAGTGCGAGATCCCGAAGTGTGGCGGCTCTTCGTTTCGCGCCCCGACCCCGACCAGGATCCCGACTGCCGCGGACTCCACGCCGCCCATCAGCTGCCCGACGACCTCAACTCCGCTGTCGAGCCTCGTGCTCCGGAATGCACTGTCTTCGTGCAAAGGTAGACTCCCCTTTCCTGCCGGCTCCGATCCGGGCGGGATCAGTAGCCTGCGCCTCGATCCACCACGTTAAGCAGCGACTGTCCGGATAGGTAGCGCGTCAAATTGACGCCGAAGAGCTCGGTGGTGCGCTGCCTCGTGCGATCGCTCACGCCGCCCACGTGCGGACTGATTATGACATGAGGGTGCGACCAGAGCGGGCTGGTACGAGGGAGAGGTTCTTGCGCGAACACGTCGAGGCCCGCGCCTCCCAGCCTGCCGGAGGTGAGTGCGTCCAGCAGCGCCGCCTCGTCCACGACTCCACCGCGACCGATGTTGAAGAAGAGCGATCCGGGACGCATCGCGGCGAACTCCGCTGCGCCAAACGAGCTCTGTGTTTCAGCGGTGAGTGGCAAGACAAGCACGACGGCATCGCTTTGCGCCAGCACTTCGTGCAGCTGCGCGGCCGGGTAGACGATATCAGGCGGGTTGTTGGCGGGGAGCACCCATGGCGGGTCGGAGAAGGCACCCACTCCTTCATGCACTTCGCGCGGGACAACGATTGACCAGCGGGTGCCTATGACGCGCATGCCGAACGCCCGCGCCAGATGGGCGATACCGTCACCGATCTTTCCCCAGCCGACGATGCCGAGGGTTCGGCCTCGCAACTCGGTCAATCCGAGTGAGGTCCCACGCCGCTCGTGTGTCCAGCGCTGCACCTCCTGGGCGCGCGTGAGCTCGGGCAGGCGGCGCGTCAAGGCCAGCAGCATCGCCATGAAGTGCTCGCTCATCGGCACCGTATGCGCGCCTCTGGACGACGTGAGGATCACGTCGCTATCCCACACGGGCGTGCCGCGAAGGTGATCCGCACCGGCACTGGGGAGCTGGACCCACCGAAGGCGCGGGCTCTCGGCCGGCACGATTTCGGGCACTCTCCAGCTGTAGAGAACGTCGGCTTCTCGCACCAGGCGCCGCAGCTCGTCGTCGGTGCTGGCCGAGCGAAAGTGTACCTGACCGGCAAACTCGGGTCCGAGGAAGTCGGCGGGCAAATTACCCGCCGTCACTACCTCAACAGGATTTTCACTCATTGGTGTGCAGACCCAGTCCCGGTGAGGTGGGAAGCTGCAGCCTCCCTGCCTCAACCGTTGCTCCACGGTAGGGATCGCGGGCGATCAGGAGGTTTCCGTCGAGATCGGCATAGTCCAGAAGGGGGGAGAGCTGTGCGGCGGCCGTTATCGCGACCGAGCTCTCGATCATGCAGCCCATCATGACCTTGAGATGCAGCGCGCGCGCGGTTGCAATCATCTGGAGAGCGGGGTACATGCCACCACACTTCATCAGCTTGATGTTGATGCCGTCTACGTGCGGTGCGACCAGCGGTACGTCGTCGGGTACGATGCAACTCTCGTCCGCGATGACCGGCAATGGTACCGCACTGGTCACGAATCCCAGGCCGTCGAGATCGCGGCCGTCGACCGGCTGTTCGACAAGCTCGAGGTCGAAGACGGCAAGCTCCTCGATCCGCTCGACGGCCTCCTTGGGAGTCCAGGCCTCGTTGGCGTCGATGCGGATGGTGGCATCAGGTCGGGCGGCACGAATTGCTTCCAGGTTGGCTCGGTCGCGGTTCGTTCCTACCTTCACCTTGAGAATCGGATAGGCATCTGCTTCGGCCGCCTTGCGGGCCATGATCGACGGCTCGTCGATGCCGATTGTGAAGGAGGTCAGGGGCGTGTTCCGCGCGTCGATTCCGAGAATCTGGTAGACGGGGGCGCCGAGCCGTTTCCCGAGCAGGTCGTAGAGGGCCATGTCCACACCGGCTTTGGCGGCTGGGTTGAGGCGCGCGACGCCGTCCATCACCGCGTGGAGGGTTGTAACGGCGATGTCGTCCCCCTCGGCCAGATAAGGGCAAAGCGCCTCGAGATAGGCAAGGACGGAGGGCCGAAGCTCGCCGTAGTGGTCGGCGGGAGCTGCCTCGCCGATGCCGGTGTTCTCGCCGTCGGTGAGCGTAACCAGGACGTTCTCGGCGGTCAGCTGCGTTCCGCGGGCGATCGTGAAGGGAACGCGCAGCGCGAGATCGAGCGGGTGAAAGGTGAGCTCCATGCAGCCTCCGGACGGGTGACCGATTCTAGTGGAGCGCATGGGCTACCAGATGTTGTGGCGGGACGGCAGTTTGAGTCCAGGTATTGACACTGATTAGAACTCATGTTCTAATAAAGAGAGAGCACAGCACGTCTGTGCCCTGGAGGCACCGGTGATTGTTCATCTGCGTGTGGTCCCCGGTTTTTGGGTTGCCGTCGAGGAGTCGAGGCGGCCTCAGATTCGCTCTCGTCCCATCGTCATTGGTGGCCTTCCGCATCAGCGCGGGCAGGTCCGTGAGGCCAACCTTCTTGCCCAACGCTCCGGCGTGCGTGCCGGCATGGCGCTCTCGCAGGCGTATCAACAGTGCCCGGATGCGGTCTTTTTGATCCCTGATCCGGCGTGCTACGAGGCGAGATGGACGGAGGTCTGCAACTCTCTGGCGTCATTCACCCCTCTTGTCGAGCCAGTAGTCATGGGGCAGGCGGTTTGCGATATGTCCGGCTGCGAGCGGCGGTGGGGTGATGTCTGGGAGATGGCGCAGGCTATCACGAGCGAGATCCGGAGGCATGGCATCGATCCCAGGCTCGGGATTGCTTCCAACCGGATAGTCGCCGAGCTGGCATCGAGTATCACCGGCGATGACGGCACAATCGTCATCCCACCGGGTGGGGAGCGAAGATTCCTGTCGAATCTACCGCTCGCGCTCTTGCCCGATCTGGATCCGATGATGGCGCTCACGTTCCAGGTACTGGGACTCAAGACGATCGGCCAGCTCGCCGAGCTGCCGGCTTCAGCCGTGCGTCAGCGTTTCGGTGCTCGCGGCGAGCAGCTCCATTCGTACGCTCGCGGTATCGACCCTCGCCCGGTTGTCCCTCCGCTATCCAGGCTCTCGATTTCCGCACGGCGGGAGTGCGAGGACGGATCGATCGAGGAAGCACTGGCTGCGGTGCAGCGACTGGCTGAGATCTGTGCCGCCGAGCTCCAGACTCGCCATCTCTCCGGCAAGCTGATCACGCTGACCCTGGAATGGGAGGAGCATGATCGAGCGTATACGGCATCTGCTCGTAGGCTTCTCCACCGCCCCTGCGATGGTGGAGGCGATCCATATCTGGCCGGCGCCGGGAAGGGCGCCCATCACGAGCACCCAGCGACTATCCAGGGTATTCGCCCGGAGAAATCCCTGCAGCCGGCCGCCGACCTGGATGCGGCCTCCCTGCCGGTAGCCTATCGCATCCATTCGATGCTCCCTCAGCCGGGGAATCCGGTTATCCGCAAGGATGCCGGTGAGCGCCTGGATAGCGATGTGTCCCCGCATGCGGGGTTGCCGTCGCCAAGGAGGGAAGAAGGCGTATCTCGACAACTCTCCCCCTCCTTTACCAGGGTCAGCGCTCTTCTGCGCATACCGGTCGATTCCGCTCCCCTTCTGGCCGAGCGGGCGCAGCGACTGCTGGTCGGGAGCTGGCAGGAAGAGCGAGGCGGCGCCTCGCCGTTGAGCGCTGTGACGCTCGACGTTTCAGAGTTCCAGGCCCCTGTGCAGCTCTCCTTTGCCGAATTGGATCGAATCGATCAATCCGGAGCGCTGCGCGGTCTGGATCCGGGCCGGCTGCGGACGATTCTCCAGCAGGAGGAGATCCTTTCCACACGCTACGGTGACGCCCCTTTTCGCCATGTCACGAATGTCGATCCAACCAGCGTCCTGACCGAGCGGCGCTTCCGCTGGGATGCCGGCCTTTCCCCGGCATACACCGCTCCTCAGCCATCCCGGAAGAAGCGATGACCAAGCTCTACTTCGAGCCCATCACGGTCGAGTGTGACGGAGATAGACCGCGCACGTTCATCTGGCGGCAAAAGGCCCATCTCGTTACCGCGATCCTCAAACGCTGGATCGTCCAGGTTGATTGGTGGCGCCAGGAGATATCACGACAGTACTACAAGGTCCAGTGTGAGAACCTGGGCACGTACGAGATCTATTGCGAACGTGGTGGGTGGTTTCTGGAGCGCCTCTATGACTGAGGAGCGTTGCTGCCAGCCACATGATTCACCTGCACGTTCACAGTAACTTCAGCTTCCTCGACGGCGCCTCGCCTCCCGATCGCCTACTGCAACGCGCTGCCGAGCTGGGGATGCCGGCGCTCGCTTTGACCGACCACCACGGGCTCTACGGCGCAGTACGGTTTATCCACGCGGCCAGGGCGCTGAACGTCAAGCCAATCGTCGGCGTCGAGATCTGCATTCTGGAAGACGATGCCTCCGCCCACTCACCTCCCACCGGCAGCCGAGGGCTGTCCGCCCTCTCGCGGTCTTCGCGGAAGCAGGGATGGGGAGAGCGGAGGCCGCATCTCGTACTTCTGGCCAGGAACCGCCAGGGGTACGGCAATCTCTGCCGGATCATCACGCAAGCGCAGCTTGACTATCAGGACGATCCACGGATCGCGCTTGCCGACATCACTCCACATGCTGCCGGGCTGATTGCACTGTCAGGGTGCCGGCGGGGCGAGATTGCCTCACACCTTCTGGCCGGCCGGCATGAAGAGGCGGTAACCGCGGTTGGACGCTACGCGGAGATCTTTGGCGACGACTTCTGGATCGAGCTCGAGCACCACCTCCTGCCGGACGACACCGCGCTGGTCGAGGCGTTGCTGGATCTGGCTCGCCGAACCGGCAGGAGATGCTTGATCGCCAATGACGTGCACTACGCCTATCCCCACGAGTACCGTCTGCGTGATGTCATGGCTTGCATCCAGACTCGCACCACGCTCGACGAGTGGAGCGATGTACGCCATGCCAACGGCGAGTACTACCTGAAGTCGCATGACGAGATGCGTGCCGCCTTCGGTCTCCCGCGAAAGGTGTTCGATAGCCTGGAGGATGCCACCGAAGAAGTTGCAGACGGCTGCGACCTCCAGCTCCTGGCGGTTTCCTGCCGTCCTCCCGACTTCCCGGTGCCCGAGAAGGAGACCGCTTTCTCCTATCTCTACCAGCTCTGTCAGGAAGGCGCTCGCGCACGCTACCAGCCGCTCACTCCAGCAGTCAGCAAGCAGCTCGCCCATGAGCTCTCGGTGATCGAGCAGATGGGGCTGGCATCGTTTTTTCTGTGTGTCTGGGACATCGTGCGCTTTGCTCGCGAGAACGGGATTCGGTGCGCCGGACGGGGCTCGGCCGCCGATTCTGTCGTTGCCTATGTGCTCGGCATTACCGCTGTTGATCCCATTGCCAACAACCTGCTTTTCGAGCGTTTCCTCAACCCCGGTCGCGTCGGTATGCCGGATGTCGATATCGATTTCGATTCCCGCCGCCGAGACGAAGTCATCGAGTACATTCAGAATCGATACACGACCGAGCACGCGGCAATGGTGGCAAATGTCATCACCTACCGCTCGCGTTCCGCATTCCGCGATGTGGCCAAAGCGATGGGCTTTCCGTCCTCGCTGGTCGATTACCTTGCCAGCAAACTAAGCTACCGGGGCGTCGGCCACATGCGCGAGGAGCTTCTGATCGCGGGGGAGCTGCCTCCTCCGGTCTCGTCCAGCGAGGGGAGCGGGAGTGAGAGAGAGGCACAGGCACCGGCCGGCGTCGTACCGTCCCGTTTCCCCCTCTCGAGTGAAGCCGGTGGAATCGAGCTGGGGAAGGATCAGGTGCCGCTCGCTACCGCGCTGGCGCTCTGCGAGCAGCTCGATGGCTATCCGCGCCACCTTTCGCTGCACAACGGTGGCATGCTCATCACTGCCGAGCCTCTGATCGATGTCGTGCCGGTGGAATACGCTACGAGCGGAGTCCGCGTTTGTCAGTTCAACAAGGACGATGTCGAGCTGCTGGGACTGATCAAGTTCGACATCCTTGGTCTGCGCACGCTCTCCATCGTTGATGAGGCGGTTCGGGCGATTCGTGATAATCGCGGGCTCGAGCTGCCTATAGACGATCTGGCGCTCGATGATCCCGCCGTCTTCGATCTGATCTGCTCCTCGAAGACCATCGGCATCTTCCAGGTTGAGAGCCCGGGGCAGTGGGCGCTGCTGGCGCGCGCACAGCCGCGTACCTTCGCCGATCTGATCATCCAGATCTCGCTCTTCCGGCCCGGTCCGCTACAGGGGGGTATGGTCAATCCATACGTCGAGCGGAAGCAAGGACGAGAGCCGATTACCTACCCGCATCCCAGCCTGGAGGAGTGTCTGAGAGACACGCTCGGCATCGTCATCTTTCAGGAGCAGGTGCTACAGGTTGCCCATGACTTTGCCGGGCTCTCCTACGCCGACGCCGACGGATTGCGGCGTGCGATCTCGCACTATCGCACTGAGGTGCAGATGGATGTGTGCCGGCAGGCGTTCGTGGAGAGCGCCGTCCAGCTCGGCCGCGGGCGCGAGCTGGCCGAGCGTATTTACGAGATGATCGCGTACTTTTCCGGTTACGGCTTCTGCCGCAGTCATGCCGCGGCCTTCGCCAAGATCGTCTATCAAACCGCGTTTCTCAAGGTCTACTACCCGGCCGAATTTCTCGCCGGTATCCTCTCGAATGAGCCGTGCTGTTACTACCCGACGCAGACCGTAATCGAAGAGGCGAGAAAGTGGGGCATTCGTGTGCTCCCGGTCGATGTCAATCGGAGCCGGGCACGCTACGGCGCCGACCGCGATACGATCCGGATGGGCCTGATGCAGGTGAAAGGACTGACCGAGGACACGGCGGAAGAGATCGTGCACGCGCGCGGACGGCGCCCGTTCGCCTCACTCGCCGACTTCTGGTCTCGCACCGAGACAGACCGAGATGCCGTGGAGAATCTGATCTCGGTTGGCGCATTCGATTCGCTGGGCGTGAACCGGCGGAAGCTGCTCTGGTCGATCGAAGAAGTGGCGCGAACCGTCCCCCGTCACGCCGCGCCGCGGCCGCTCTTCCGTCGCAGCGCTCTGGCGACACCTCCGCCGGTGCTGCCGGCGATGACGGAGCTGGACGTCGCAGGTCTCGATTTCACGTTGCAGGATGCCTCGGCGCGCTACAGCATCATGTCGTTCTACCGTCGGTCGTTGCGCCGCGCGCGAGTTCTCTCCATCGGACAGCTGGAGGGGCGTGCCGCCGGCACGCTGGTACGGACTGCAGGAATCGTGATCAGCCGGCAGCAGCCTCCAACTGCCAAGGGCATGACGTTCCTGGTGCTGGCCGACGAAGAAGGAGAGCTGCCGGTTGCCGTGTATCCGCAGGTCTACCGACAACACCGTCAGATCGTCAATGGAAGCTCGGCGCTCGTCCTGGAGGGAACGATTCAGCGACAGCGCTACACCGTCTCGTTGCTGGCACGGCGGATCTGGCGCCTCAACGATGTGGCCGAGATGGACACGAAACCCTACGTCAGCCGGCGATTACCGGCCGGATAGCGCCTCGCGAACCCGCTCGAGAGTGTCCATGGTGGCCTGGTCGTACTCCCACGACTCGAAGGGCATCCACTCCGCGCCGGCCAGGTACCCCTTCGGATTCCCGCCCCCGTTCGGCTCGTAGACGGCGCACAGGCGTCCGCCGATGACCTTTCCGAGAAAGGTGTAGCGCGGGCTCGTCACCGTCACGCTCCCGGCCTGGCGGGGCTCCTCGACGAACAGAAGCCGCACCAGCACGATCTCCAGGCCGGTTTCCTCACGAACCTCGCGTACGGCTGCGTCCTCGGGGGTCTCGCCGCTCTCCACGCTCCCACCTGGCAACACCCAGTAACTGCCGTTGTCGCGCCGGTGCCTCGCGAGCAGAAGACGGTCCCCATCGAGCAGGACGACCTGCGCTCTCACCGGCGACTAGCCGGCGGCCCGGCGCTGCGCCCGCTCGAGATGCACAAGCAGCGTCGACACATCACTGGGCGTCACACCGGCGACCCGTGAGGCCTGCCCCACACTGCGCGGCCGCACCGTGCCGAGTCGCTCTCGCGCCTCACTACGCATGCCATGAAGACCCGCGTAGTCGAAGTCCAGCGGGATCAGGCGGCCCTCGACACGGCCGAGCCGTTCCACTTCGGCTTCTTGCCGCCGCACATACCCGGCGTACCGTATCGTCGTCTCTACCTCTCGCAAAACCTCCGGCAACACGCCTTCGCATACCACGCCGAGGTCCTGCAGCGCCTCCATCTGCACACCGGGCCGGCACAGAAAATCTCGGGCGCGAATCGGGCTGGCGAACGGCTGGAGCCCCAGCGACGCAACGAGGGCCAGAACTGTTTCCGTCGGCGCAATCCGCGTGCGATCGAGTGTCTGCAGGATTGACGCCACCTGGTCCCGGCGCCTCCGCACCTCGTTCAATCGCTCATCGTCAATCAATCCAAGACCGTGGGCGATCTCGGTGAGGCGGTCCTCTGCGTTGTCCTGCCGGAGTAGCAGTCGAAATTCCGCCTGCGACGTGTGCATCCTGTACGGCTCGTCCATTTCCTTAGTCACCAGGTCGTCCACCAGCACGCCGATATAGGCCTGATCGCGCCGCAAGACCAGAGCCTCCTTCCGGCGCGACCGAAGTGCCGCGTTGATCCCGGCAAGAATGCCGAGCGAAGCAGCCTCTTCATAGCCGGTCGTGCCGATGATCTGGCCGGCCAGGTAGAGGTTGCGGACCGGCTTTGTCTCCAGCGACGGATACACCTGCGTCCCCGGGATGTAGTCATACTCGATGGCGTAGCCGGGCCGCATGATCTCCGCCCGGCGGAGCGCCGGAATAGTGCGAAGCATCGCGAGCTGTACGTCCTCGGGCAAGCTGGTATTCGCGCCCTGGACGTACACTTCCCGAGTGCGCCAGCCTTCGGGCTCGAGAAAGAGATTGTGCTCTCGCTTGTCCGCGAATCGAACTATCTTGGTTTCGATCGATGGACAATACCGTGGACCGGCGCTGGTGATTCCACCGTTGTACATGGGAGCGCGATCGAGATTGCGCCGGATTACCTCGTGCGTGTCGTCATTGGTTTGTACGCAGTGGCAGTCGAGCTGCTCCCGCCAGCTCGAGCCGGCCGGCAGGACCGGCGAGCGAAGATCCGCAATCGGAGCGAGGGCCGAAGGCGAAGCCATCAGACCTTCGCGGTGTGCCTGGCGAGCGTCGTAGCTGAAGAAAAGTGGGCGGTCATTGCCCGGCTGCGGTGCAACCAGAGTGAAGTCGATCGACTTCGCGTCGACTCGCGGAGGAGTCCCGGTTTTCAGCCGCCCAAGGGTGAACCCACAGCGTCGCAGGCTACCGGCAAGCGCGTCCGCCGGCGGCTCACCGGCTCGGCCCGCCGGGAACGAGTCGGTGCCGACGACGATTCGTCCGCGAAGAAATGTGCCGGTGGTCAGTACGACAGCGGACGCGCGGTATGCGATGCCAGCGCTTGTCACGACACCGCACACCACGGGAGCGCCACCGTCGAGCTCGAGCAAGAGATCGTCGACCGCCGCTTGTTTCACGTCCAGGCAGGACTGCTGCTCGAGCACGAACTTCATGGATTGCGAGTAGGCTCGCTTGTCGCTCTGCGCCCGCAAAGCCTGTACGGCCGGCCCCTTACTCGTATTCAGCATCCGTATCTGGATGCTGGTTCGATCGGTATTGCGGGCCATCTCACCGCCCAGGGCGTCGACCTCGCGCACCAGATGGCCCTTGCCGGGGCCACCGATCGACGGATTGCACGGCATAAGGGCCACGTTGTCGAGGTTCAGCGTGAAGATGGCGGTCCTTGACCCCATACGAGCCGATGCCAGGGCCGCCTCGCAGCCGGCATGTCCAGACCCGACGACGATGACGTCGTACTCCTGCTGCGCGTCAGCCATGCGACTGCTCGAACCCTCCTCAACCGGCCGATTCTACCAGCGTGCTGCCGCTGAGCGGCCACGAGAGTGTGTGGTCGGAAGGTATGATGAGAGAGCCTGCGGACCCGTCCGGCGTCAAAAGCAGGGCGCGGCGGTGGGTCTGCCCGACGCGGGCCGGGCGCGACCGCCCAGGAGGCTCCGCCTCACTCCACCCGGCTCGCGACGATCGAATGTCTGGACCCACAGCGGCCGCAAGCACAGACCGCACCGGTGTCTTCATGGAGGTCGCGAATCTGAACCAACGACTCACCGTCGGGCGTACGAACGCGGAAGCTGCGCGTGTTGCCGCACGCGATGCAAATCGGTCCCACTCTCCCGTCAGGCGGGGCCTCGCCCCCTGCCATAAGCAGTTTCACCTGTGCATTTCTCCTGACCGTCTATGACCGCACAAGATCGGCAGTGAATTGCTAGCAACATTTGTGCCACGGGAGCACGTGTAGCCCTGTGGTTGGGGGCCTTGCGTTCTGCCCGGTGTGCGGGTCCGGTCTCGAGCTTCGCTACGTCGCGGACGAGGAAAGAGAACGCCTCGTATGCACGCAGTGTGGCCGCATCAACTATCAGAACCCGAACGTCGTCGCCGGAGTTATTCCCGTGACGGAGGGCCGGGTGTGGCTTCTCAGGCGTGCGATTGAGCCTCGCTACGGCGCATGGACCTTTCCTGCCGGATTCATGGAGCTTGGAGAAACGGTCGAGGAAGCGGCGATGCGGGAGACACGCGAAGAGCTGAACATGGAGGTTCGCATTCGCGGATTATTGAACGTGTACTCGCGACCGAGCGTTCCAAGCGTCGTGATCGTCTACCTGGCCGATGCTTTGACGCCGCCCAGCGGCGGCAGAGAGACCCTCGAATTCGCCAGCTTCGCGCCGAGCGAAGTTCCGTGGCAGGAGCTCGCCTTCTGGAACACCGAGGCTGCGCTGCGAGAGTGGCTGGAAACTCGTAAACTCAGCGGGGAGTGAGGATCACATGAGACTTCACCACGTCGTGGAAGCCCAGGCGTTCAACCGCGGGATGCTCGAAGAGCTCTTCGCTTCGGCTCGCATGATGGAACGGGTCGTCGAGCTGGGCGGCTCGAAAGCGCTCGACGGGAAGATCATGGCCAGTCTCTTTTATGAGGAAAGTACCAGAACGCGTTTCTCATTCGAGGCGGCCATGCACCGCCTTGGTGGAAGCGTCGTCTCCACCGAGAACGCCAGGCAATTTTCGTCGGTATCCAAAGGAGAAACGCTCGAGGACACCATTCGCATCTTGAACGGATACGTCGACGTCATCGTCATGCGCCACTACGAGAGCGGGTCGGCGCGGCGCGCCGCGGCGGTGTCGGCGGTGCCGATCGTCAATGCCGGAGACGGAACCGGCCAGCATCCAACCCAGGCCCTCCTCGATCTCTATACGATCCAGAAGGAGCTCGGGCGAATCGACGATCTCACCATCGCCGTGGTGGGAGATCTGGCCAATGGCAGAACCGTGCGGTCGCTCTGTTACCTTCTCTCTCGTTACCGCAACGTGCGCATCTTCATGGTTGCGCCCGAAGTCGTGCGAATGCAGGACGACATCAAGTCCTATCTCATCCGGCACAACATCTGGTTCAAGGAAGAGGCCGATCTTCGCGCCATCGCCCCGCACATTGACGTCCTCTACCAGACGAGGGTTCAGAAGGAGCGTTTCGGCGACCGAACCGAAGACTACCTCGCCGCACGCGGTGTCTACCTCGTGGACCAGGAACTGATGGCGAGTATGAAACAGGATGCGATCGTCATGCACCCTCTGCCGAGAGTTGACGAGATCGACCCGACAGTGGACGACGACCGGCGGGCTGCTTACTTCCGGCAGGCGCAAAACGGTCTGCCCATCAGGATGGCGCTCCTGGCTGCCTGTCTGGGGCGGGACCTCCCGCCGGTTGACAGTGGTGTGGAAGGAGTAGCGGACCCGACCTATTGATCGTGCCGCGGTGGCACGGTACGATGGAACCCTCAGGCGTGCTGAGCTAGAGGGGCAATCCGTCGGTGCAGGTAGACCAGGTCGTCGAGCAGATGCTCGGTGATCCGGAGATCGCTTCCAATATCGTGGCCTACCGAGAGTTGCCTCGCCGAGAGGCTCGCCACGCGGCGTTCCCGCCGGCCGTCGATCCCAGGCTCATTGCCGCGCTCCGATCGCGGGGGATCGGCGAGCTTTACACGCACCAGCGGGAGGCGATCGAGGCGCTGGAGCGGCGCGAGAACGTTGCGATAGTCACGCCCACCGCGTCGGGGAAGTCGTTGTGCTACAACCTCCCGGTCCTCAACGCTATTCTGCGCGACGATTCGGCGCGCGCCCTCTATCTTTTCCCCACCAAGGCGCTTTCGCAGGACCAGGTCAGCGAGCTCCACGAGCTGGTCGAGCAGCTTTCGGTTGACATAAAGACCTACACCTATGACGGCGACACGCCGCAGACGGCGCGGAAAGCGATTCGAGCGGCGGGCCACATTGTGGTCACGAATCCCGACATGCTCCACACCGGGATCCTGCCCCACCACACGCGTTGGTTCCG